>Ga0164313_10000003_pt1 | contig 120546 bp, 104 predicted proteins | sample GuaBasSedimGuay4_FD_113735 | JGI IMG/M metagenome (GOLD analysis project Ga0164313, IMG submission 113735) | Subseafloor sediment microbial communities from Guaymas Basin, Gulf of California, Mexico - Guay4, Core 4569-4, 0-3 cm | ecosystem: Environmental > Aquatic > Marine > Hydrothermal...
CGCATCGCGCGCGGGTTGTTCTTTATCAGCCCCTGGCTGATCGGGTTCCTGATCTTCAGCGTCTACCCGCTGATGGCAACGGCTGTATTTTCACTGACCGACTACTCCGTCCTTTCCCGACCGGTATTCATCGGTGGGGGCAATTTCCGGGACCTGATCACGGATCCGATCTTCTGGCAGGCTCTCTCCAATACCATGATCTTTGCCTTTCTGGCTGTGCCCCTGAACACCATCGTGGCCTGTTTCCTGGCGATCCTGTTGAATTTCAACATCCGCGGTCGCGGCATCTACCGAACCGTCTTCTTCCTCCCCTCCCTCGTTCCCCTGGTCTGTCTGGCCATTGTCTGGCGCTGGCTGCTGAACGGCGAACTCGGCCTGATCAATTCGGCCATGTCACCGATTCTTGACACGATCAACGGAGCGTTTGGAACCGGATTCCGTCCGCCAAACTGGCTTCAGGACGCGAATTTTACCAAACCGGGCCTGGTTCTGGCCGGTCTCTGGGGCGTCGGCCACGCCATGGTCATCTATCTGGCCGGTCTCCAGGAAGCCCCGATCGAGTATTACGAGGCGGCCGAGATCGACGGGGCCGGTTTCTGGCAGAAGCTGCTGAAGATCACGCTCCCGCTCCTTTCGCCCTATATATTCTTCAACCTGATCATGGGCATCATCGGAACCCTGCAGATCTTTGCCGTTCCCTACGTCATGATGGGGGGAGGGACCGGGGCAAACGGAATTGCCGGACCCGAGCGCTCGATGCTCTTCATTGCCACCTATATCTACCAGAACGCCTTCGATTACTGGAACATGGGCTACGCCTGCGCGATCTCACTCATCTTCTTCATTATTGTTCTCGCTCTGACCCTGTTCGTCGTCCGTCTGAGCGAGCGCCGCGTGCACTACGGTTGAATCAATGGAGTCGCACCGCCTCACACTTCTCGGTCGGGTCATCGTCTACGCGCTCCTCATCTTTTGCGCCGTCGCATTCTTTGCCCCGTTTGCCTGGATGGTGTCCACCTCGCTCAAGCCGTTGAATGAAACCATGGTCCTGCCACCGGTTTGGATTCCGAGCGAAGCCCAGTGGCATAATTACCGCGACGCCCTGCACGCGATGGGCGATTTCTGGCGCTACGCCGGCAACACGATCTATCTCTGCGTTCTTTCGGTCATTGGAACGGTTGTCAGCAGCGCCCTCGCCGCCTACGGGTTCTCGAGAATCGAGTGGAAGGGTCGGGATGCGGTCTTCATCCTGTGCCTGGCGACCATGATGATTCCATTCCCCGTCATCATGGTCCCGGTCTACACCCTGTTTCGGGCCATCGGATGGGTGGGTACCTTCAAGCCCCTCTGGGTCCCCTCCTTCCTGGGCAGCGCTTTCAATATCTTCCTGCTGCGCCAGTTCTTCATGACCATACCCAAGGATCTGACTGAAGCGGCCCGCATCGACGGATGCGGCGACTTACGTATTTTCGTTCAGATCATCCTGCCCATTTCACGACCTGCGCTCCTGGTCGTCGCCCTCTTCACCTTCATGTATACGTGGAATGACTTTCTCGGTCCACTCATCTACCTGACCGATCAGTCACAATTCACACTCTCGCTCGCCCTTCAGGCATTCCAGACCAAACAGGGAGGCACCGCCTGGCACCACCTCATGGCTGCATCGACCGTCATCATCATCCCGCTGGTCCTCCTTTTCTTCTTCACCCAGAAAACCTTTATCCAAGGTATCACCACGACCGGGTCGAAGGGCTAGGCCTCCGGCATTGCATCCCGATCGGTATCAATTCTCTTTCCGATGCATGGGGCGGGCCAGCGTCCGGTTGAAGCAATTTCGAGTATTGCCAAAGCGGCGGGGATCCCTTCCCTGTCTGTTTTCACCCGTGACTCAGGCCACGAAAAGGACCAGACGTGCTGCCCTGCACACCTTGGGTTGCCGACTGAACCAGTCGGAGACCCTTATCATCCGTCAACGCCTGGTTGCGGAGGGTTACCACATCGTGCCCTTTGATCAGCCCGCCGATCTTGGGATCATCAACACCTGCACGGTTACAAACCTGGCCGATGCCAAATCCCGTCGCACCATCCGGGCGTTCACCCGTCGCAATCCGAACGCATTTACCGCGGTGGTGGGCTGCTACTCCGAATCCGGCGCCGCATCCATCGCGTCGATTCCCGGGATCGATCTGGTCCTCGGCAACCAGGACAAACTCGCCGTACTCGACTACGTTGCCGAAGAGAAGAATCCCGAACCGGTGGTGATCCGCGAGCGGATCAATCGCGAGGACTTCTCCATCCGGTTGATCGGTGATCTCCCGTATGACAAACGGGTCAATCTCAAGATCCAGGACGGCTGCGATTTCATGTGCGGTTTCTGCATCATTCCGTTTGTTCGCGGTCGGGCTCGCGCGCGTGACTGGACCAATCTGCTCGACGAAGCCCGTTCCCTCGCGGCGAGGGGCGTCCGTGAACTCGTACTGACCGGTGTCAACCTGGGCACCTATGAGTCCGAGTCACACGACATCGTCGATCTGGTCGACGCGCTGGACCGGATTCCGGGGATCGACAGGATCCGAATCAGCAGTATCGAACCGACCACGGTAGCGGACGGACTTCTCGATCGCATGGCGGCCGAAGACCACCGATTGATGCCGTTCCTCCACCTTCCCCTGCAGTCAGGAGTCGACCGCATCCTGCAGGAGATGCGGCGCCGGTATACGGTTAGTGAATATGCTTCCTTCGCCCGACAGGCCCAGGAACGGGTCCCCGGGCTCTACCTTGGCACCGACATCATGGTCGGACACCCGGGCGAGACGGATGAGGACTTCATTGCCACCTGCCACTTTTTCCGCGAACTGCCCTTTGCCTTTGCCCATGTCTTTTCCTATTCCGAGCGGGATGGCACCCCGGCGGCCAGAAGACTGGATCAGGTTCAAATCCCGATCCGGGCCCGACGAAGCGCGATTCTCCGAAGCCTGTCTGCCTTGAGACGGCTCGATTTCTACCGGCAGAGCCTCGGACAGACGGTTCCGGTCCTGTTCGAGGACCCCAAGCCCGACTGCTGGCCCGGATACACTGCCAATTACGTGCGGGTGGTCCTGCCCAGGGATGCATCCGATGGGTCATCCCTGGCCAACCAGATCCGACAGGTTCGCCTGATCGACACAGCGTCCGATTATGTACGCGGAGAACTGGCCGACCTTTGACATGACGACCGACCCTCACGGACAGGCGAATTCCCCTGCTCTCGAGACGGCGACCCTCGGCGGCGGGTGCTTCTGGTGTCTCGAAGCTATTTTTGAGCGTCTGCCCGGCGTGCAGCGGGTCGTGTCGGGCTACGCCGGAGGTCGAACCAGGAATCCGACCTACCAGGATGTGTGCGGGGGGGAAACCGGACACGCCGAGGTCATCCGGATCGAATTCCACCCGGAGACAATTTCCTATGACCAGATCCTGGAAGTCTTCTGGGCCTCGCATGACCCCACCACTCTCAACCGCCAGGGCGCTGATACCGGCACCCAATACCGGTCGATCATCCTCACCCACGACAACCACCAGCTCGACCTCGCAATCGCTTCCCGGGACAGGGCGGGCGACCGGTTTGCAGATCCGATCGTAACCGAGATCGATTCTCTGGGCACGTTCACCCGGGCCGAGGTCGATCACCAGGGTTATTTCACCCGAAACCCGAGAGCAGGCTACTGCGCCATCGTCATCCGCCCAAAGATCGAGAAACTCGAACAGAATGGCACCCTGCCGACCGCGTCCTGATCAATCATCGGGTGCCGTTCTCGCTGCACCACGAATTACCCGAGTGTCCTGTCTCGCAAACAGGCTTGTACAATGTGGAGGCGTCATCGGGCCAGGCTATTTGTGAGAAAGGACACCAGGGGGCACACCATGCACTCGAATCAGGAAACAAGCGGGACCTGATCGATGATTTTCAACCCGTAACCGTCGAGGCCGACCAGCTTTCTCGAAGTGCTCGAGAGCAGCCGGATTTCCCTGAGCCCCAGCGACGCGAGTATCTGGGCGCCCACTCCGTAGTCGCGCAGATTCATCGGAGTCGATTTCACCCGGCTGCCATCCGCATCCTGGCCCGTTGACTCGACTGAGAGGCCGCTATTGGGTTGTTCGATGTAGACCAGCACCCCACGGCCGACCTCTGCGATCTGCCGCATGGCCAGGTCCACCGATCGACGACTGGCCACCTCGCTCGAGCGGAAAACGTCTCCAAGGACGTTCTCACTATGCACCCGGACCAGGATTGGCCGTCCGTCCAACTGACCCATGGAAACCGCGATATGGCGGCGATCGTTCAGGACATTTCGGAAGACGTGAAGCTCGAAGTCGCCCCATTCCGTCGCCAGCGGCTGCCGCGCAATTCGTTCGACCAATCGTTCCCGCCCGAAGCGGTATTCAATGAGGTCGGCGATCGAGATCAACTTCAGCCCGTGGTGCTTCTTGAATTCAATCAATTCCTTCAAGCGCGCCATCGTTCCGTCCTCATTGAGGATCTCGCAGAGGACGCCACAGGGATTCAGGCCGGCCAGAACGGCCAGATCGACCGCCGCTTCAGTATGACCGGCACGCTGAAGCACCCCACCGGGTCGAGCCCGCAGCGGGAATACATGTCCCGGACGGACAAGATCCTGTGGCTGGGTTTCGGGCTTCGCCAGCAGGTGCACCGTACGGCATCGGTCATAAGCGCTGATCCCGGTGGACACACCCTCGGCAGCATCCACGGTCACTCCGAAATCGGTCCGATGCGATTCGCGATTTTCCTGAACCATGGGACGGATGCCCAGTCGTTCCAACTGGTGCCCGATCATCGGTACGCAGATCAGCCCACGTCCCTCGCGAATCATCATATTGACGGTCTCCGGGGTCGCCTTGTCTGCGGCCATGATGAGATCGCCCTCGTTTTCGCGGCGCTCATCATCGACGACCACAATCAACTCGCCGCGCCCGATCGCTTCGATCGCGGATTCTATCGTATCAAATGGGGCGCTTGTAGAGTCATCCATGGCTGCAAAACGGATACCCTACGGCGCTCGCGGCAGATGAAAACACCAAAACCACACCTGCGTTGTCCGGACCTCGCGGAATTCAGCCCGCCGCGTCCTGCATGATCGCCATGATGGAGGTTTCCACCTCGGCGGCCACGGAATCCAAGTCGGGTGCCTCGAAGATCCCCAGCATCATCGAAGGCTTCATGGTGGCGAGCTTGACCTTGCCTTCTTCTTCAAAAATTGAGATCCGGCACGGCAAGGCGGTCGAAACTTCGATTCTCGATTCCAGGACTTTCTTGGCCTGGTGAGGATTGCACACTTCGAAGACCCGGCACTCCCGGTCAAAACTTACGCCTTTCTTCGCCATGGTTTCACGGAGGTTATGGGTGGCCATCAGGCCAAACTTGTGCGCAACCACCGCTTCTTCGAGGTCCGAACAGACCTGATCGAGGGACTTATCACTTGTTACAACATACAACATGGAGCAGAGACATTGAAAACACCTGAACAAGGGGTCAATTCGTCAATCCGGTGTCCGGTCCCGCAAATGCGCCTGGACAATGGTGGCGGCGCCAATCCCTGAACCGTACGATCGGCACACCCGATTCACGGAATACCCCTGTTTGGCTTCAGGGCCCATTGCCATGGGCCATCCAGGAGAATCGCCGGACGCTCAATCGATTCGAACCACATTTTCCTTGCCTGGAGAGGGCTGCGGACTCTCCCATTCGGTCTGGAATATGGACTCATGAAGAATCGTATCTTAAATCCGTCAGTTTTTTCGCTCATGGCAACGGTCCTGGTCCTTTCGGCGCAGGCCGGGGAGATGTTCGAGGGAACCATTCATTACGCCCTGAAATCCGGGGGAGAGCCGGTGAACATGGTGCACTATGTAAAGGGCAACCAGATGCGGATCGAGGTCCCGCTTCAGGGAAGCACGACCGCCGCATCCATCGTTGATTTCGATACCCGGGAAATCACCGTTCTGATGCCGGATCAGCACATGTACATGGTCATGCCCATGCCCGATACAACCGACGGTGGACGCGGCACGGTCGATTTCAGGACCAGCAATGAGGTCCAAACCATTCTGGGATATAGCTGCACCAAGTACCTGATGAGCTACGGAGAGAGAACCGTCGAGGTATGGGCGACCAAGGGACTGGGACGCTATCTGGCGTCGTCGAACCTGACCCAGGGCCGAGAAAACCGCAGCGCTTGGGAGAGCCGTTTGGCAGATGAAGGGCTCTTCCCACTCCGGGTCATTGAGACCGATAAGAGCGGAGACGAAGTGTTCGCCCTGGAGGTGACCAAGGTCGAAGAAAACCCGGTCGACGACCTTCTCTTCACACTCCCGGAAGGCTACCGGCGATTCGAGATGCCCTCGATGGGTGGCCTGCCTTTCGGTCAATAGAGGTCACGGGGCGACCATCGGGATCGTTCGTTCCGATTGCGCATGCTCCGCCTCAATTCGGGCGCGGACCGGATCGGGCCCATCCGGGAGTCGAAAGACCGCGGGCGGTATTCTCACATTACCCTCCAAGCTCTGTATCAACGTGGTCCTGACAAGTGTTGTGCCCCGGTAGATCTCGTATCGATGGGGAAGAAGGACACCCGCAACATTGCGATAATCCAGATAGTAGGTGTCCAGTTCGATGGCAGTTCCCCCGCCTCTGCGGACACCCGACCGCCGCACGATGAGATACGTTTCAGCGTCGACCAGGATGGTCGACTTGAGCCCCGTTTTCTCGATCAGTGCGATCCGGTAGACTTCGCGTGCGTCGTTCGAGGTCTTTCCTTCCAAGGTCAACTCGTGACCCTTCCCCTGGTGATTAATCAGGGGGCCGTTGAAGTCCGAGTCGCTGATGAATTCGACCGCCACTTCGTCGGCAAGTTCCTCGGGAATCGAATAGATCGTTTCCGGAAACCACTGCCAGGGAGGATTCACTCCATCGTAACACTGGACATGGATTCGTTCACCGATGGAGCTTTCGATCCGAAGCTTGTTGGGGAAGGCCGCCCAGAATTCGAAAGGAACCCGCTGACTGCTGATGAGAACAACCCCGGATGACCGGATCGAATTGAGACGGGCAATCGCCGAGGCGCCCCCGACTGCGTCCAGATGTTTTTGCAGGATCAGATCCATCTCCGAAGCTGACAGGCTGTTGAGACCCTGAACCGGCAGGGAAAGAAAAAAGACGAACCAGGTGAAACTCTTCACGGGCAAACCCCGTATTATTCGGCATAACCAAATGATGTTGCAAGCCTCGCCACACGGCGCGTGAATTCAACCCTTCATTCCCATGAAAAATCCTCTTTACACAGTTATTCTCCTCGGACTCTCCGTTGTCGCCGCAAACACCCTGACCGCAGAGGCGCAGAAACAGGCTCGCCTGCCCATCGCCGACGACACGAACATCGTCGTGCATTACACCGAATCCGTCCGTCCCTCTTCCATGGGGGGCATCTATCCCGATGGCGCAAGCAACGATCGCCGCTCTTCTTTCTCTCGCGTCCTCAAGGAAGCGTTCACAGAAGCCGGTCTCCCGGTCGATGTCGAGGTGGTCCGACTCGGTTCCCGAAAAAGCGGCGATCTTGATATCACCGTCAACATCTCCACCTGGGAACTGAATTCAATGGGTGAATACGAGTGCCGGTTCAGCGCCACCATCTCCAATGGTGAGGAAAAGATCGACCTCGGAGTATTCATCGGAACGTTCAATGAACTGACCATTCACCGAGGCTCAGATCCAAAATTCACCTACGATGTAGCCGCCCGCAAGGCCGTCGACAAGATGGTCAGTCTTTTCATACGGGCCTGATTTTCTCTTGCCCCTCGACAAACCCGCCCCGTCAGGCCCAGTGCCTGGCGGGGTTGTCCGTACGGTCCAGGCGTCAGGCGTCTGCCGGCACCCGGTCCGGAGGCAGACGGCGCAGATGGATGCCGGAATTCTTGTCCTCAAAGAAGCGGACCATCCAATCGTTTGGGAAAAGGACGACCGGATCTCCGATCGCATCGAAGGCAATGGCCGAGCCGCTCGGCATGACAAGGGAGTCGAAATCCGGTTCCTTACCATTGAAATCCAACCAGCTGACCGTTTTCCACAACGCCATCTCCAAGTGGGATTCGGCCCCATACTCTCCCTCAAGTCGGTGCTGGAAAACATCGAACTGAAGCGGACCGACCGCAGCCAGGAGCGGAACCGGGTTGAGCGAATTGCGCAGATTCAGCGACTGTACGACCCCTTCCTGCAGGAGTTGTTCGAGTCCCGCGCGGAAACGCTTGTCGCTGGACTTGTTCGGATTGGACAGAAAGGCGAAACATTCCGGAGGAAACCGTGGCATCTCCTCATAGCGGATGCCGGGATCCTCACTGAGCGTGTCGCCAATACGGAAATCACTGTGACCAACCAGACCGAGAATATCCCCGGCGAAGGCCTCGTTCATGGTCTCGCGGTCCTGCCCAAACAGGCGGTGGGAACTGCTGAGCCGGTGGCGGCGACCAGTTCTGGTGTTCAGGACCCACATATCGCGTTCAAAGCGGCCTGAACAGATGCGGATAAAGGCCAGACGATCTCTGTGACGAGGATCCATATTGGCCTGGATCTTGAAGATGAAGCCGGAAAAGGTCTGATCGTTCGGTTCGATTTTCATCTCTGAAGCCATCCTGAACGACGGACCGGGAGCGAGATCGAGAAACTGATCGAGGAGTAATTGGACACCGAAGTTATTGACCGCGCTGCCGAAAAACACAGGACTCTGCTCACCAGCGAGAATGGCCGCGTGATCGAACGGCTCACCCGCCATATCGAGCATCTCGATCTCCTCTTCCACTTGGGCCCGAATGGCCGCATCGAGATTCTCGGTCACGAAGGGGTCATCGAGACCATTGATGGAAACCGGTGCCCGGTAGGCTCCGCCCGGCACCCGTTCAAACATGTGGACATTCCGGCTCCGGCGATCGAACACCCCCCGGAATTCTGTTCCGCCGCCAAGCGGCCAGTTGATCGGGCAGGCCTTCAATCCCAGGACAGACTCCAATTCGTCGATCAGCTCGAGCGGTTCCCGGATCGGCCGGTCGCACTTGTTCATGAAGGTGAAGATTGGAATTCCTCGCCGGCGACAGACCTCGAAGAGCTTCCGCGTCTGCGCTTCTATGCCTTTGCCGGCGTCGATCACCATCAATGCGGCATCGACAGCGGTAAGAACGCGGTAAGTGTCCTCGGAAAAGTCCTTGTGACCGGGCGTATCGAGCAGGTTGACCGCGCAGCCCTTGTATTCGATCTGCAGAACGGTGGATGTGACCGAGATTCCCCGCTTCTTTTCAAGCTCCATCCAGTCCGAGGTAACCGCCCGCTGGTTCTTGGACGCCCGGACCGAACCCGCCAGTTGAAGCGCGCCCCCGTAGAGAAGGAACTTTTCGGTCAAGGTCGTCTTGCCCGCATCCGGATGCGAAATGATCGCGAAGGTGCGACGACGTGAAATCTCGCTGTTGAGGGACACAGCCGGCGAATTGAACAGGCCTTCAGTCCGCTGGCCAGCGAAATCAGGAAGCCTGAGCGGCCGTCCGGTAAGTCACGGGATATCTCGTTTGAACAGAAGGGGGACACACCGCAAGGCGCAATGGTTCCCCTCAGGAAACATGCCCGCCCGCCTTCAATTCGGTCCAGATCCAACGAAAGGATGCCGCTACCTGTTCGCCAGGATTTCGCAGGAGGCGTTCGACCTCGCGGCAGGAAAACCAGCGCCCGTCATCGATCTCCTCCGGGTGGAGGGTGAACGGGCCGTCTGCTTCCAACCGATAGACCCATGCGAATTCCTGGCCGGTGTCCGCGCAGGCATCTATCTTGATGACCGGCTTCAACGGCCCGGCCAGTTCCCAGCTCAATTCCTCCTTCAATTCCCGAATGGCCGCCGCATCATAGTCCTCGCCCGTATCGACGTGGCCCGATGCGGATGAGTCCCAGGCGCCGGGCCATGAATCCTTCGTCATGGAACGCTTCTGGAGAAAGATCTCTCCCCGGCAATTGCTGATGAGTATATGGACGGCGCGATGTTTCAGTCCCAGTCGGTGCACCTCGGAGCGAACCGCCTGCCCCACGACATGATCATCAGAATCGACGACATCAAAAATTTCATTGTCCACAGAATCCATTTTCAGCCTTCCTTTCTCTGCGCGGGCAGAGTTAGTGTGGCCAGCTCCCAAAACCGGAACCCATCCACCAATACATTTTTATGGCCAAAGTTGATGTCGACGTCGTCGCGACCATCCTGAACGACAGCAGTGTCGATCCCGAGGTGGTCGAACAGATACTGCGCAAGATCCAGCAGGAGCTGAAGCTTCAGGAGGAAATGGCGGAAGCCACCCGTGAGCCCCGGGTCAAGAACCAGTACGTGGTTCTGCTGTCCGACCCCCTCAACCAGGTGGAAGTCGAAGACCTGGTCGGCTGGGTGGTTCAGATCCCCGAGATGGAGAGCCCGGCCACCATCACCGACCGCATCATCCGTGCGACCCACGAATTCAATACCAGTCCGAAAGGTCGGAAGTTCCCGGCCAAGAGCATTGGCGAAGCCTGCGAAGTGGTCGGACCAAAGTTCCTCAAACCGGAGCATCTTTCAATCAAGACCAAGCTTCCGGTTTCGGTGATCAAGACGGACAACCGCATGCCGGAGGACAAAGGCGACAAGATCAGCCTCTCGGATCTGAAGGGTTGAGAACGATGGTGATCGAGTGAAGCGGGAAGACACTACCGGCACCCTACTTCCGGTACCAATTACCGTCCCCCCCCTGCAGCCATACCCCTTTGGCTGACCGGTTTCGGATCTGCTCGGCCCGGCCTTCACCCACGACGCCGATGCTCAGTCCGCTACGCGACGCGATGATACCGTAAAGGGCTCGCCGATCGGCGTTCTCATCCGCCATGGCCCTGCCTTGCGCCGCATCGAGGCGATCGCGTTGTTCAAGGAATCCCCGGCTGTTCTCTCCGACCAATTCGGAGATCTTGAGCGCATCAACAACGGGGACCCGCTCGATCATTCGGGCCTGAATTTCAGCCTCGGTCTCGGCCCGCAGACCGGATACGGAAAAAAGCACCAAAAAGAGTGCGAGGAGATTAGGTAGGCTTTTTTTCATGGCTGTAAATCGATCACCCTTCTGATTCCCCGGTCTTCGGCATGATGGTATCCGACGCGGCATCGATGGCACCAAATGCGTCCGTAAGCTCCCGCTCGAGTTGCACCTTCAGATTGACGTCGAGGGTCATATAGATCGGATCAACCGTGCTGTGAGTCTTTACGGACAGGCAACCGGAGAGAACGCACAGCGGCAAGAGACCGGCGAAGGCGAATCGAGTTTTCATTCAGGATACCAGGCAGAGGCCCGTGGGGTTGGTTTCATGCATACAGTATGACCGCCTTACGGTGGTCAATGTTCCAGACATCGGCTCCCATGGGATCACAATGAAGACAGCCGGAACAGAAAATTCAGTGCCTCCTCCACCGTTCCGTTTATATTGGCGGTGATGAAATAGGGAATCTCAGTCTCCTCGGCCCTTGCTTTTCCGGCCAGATGCATCCTGACGGGACTGGAGGGGAAATCGGGATCAAATAGATCGACCGTGAATGCATCCACCTTAATATTACCCAAACCATTCTCCACCAACTGAAGGGGAAACAGGCGGAGTCGGTCCTTCAGCGACCTCGCCTCCTCGCCGCGAGTGAGGAGGCCCTCCGCCCGGTAGCGGAAAAAAGCCGGAATCCCCGGGGTCAATTCCAACCGACCCTGCCGCGGAATGAAACGGCCGTTCCGTATCCTGAAGGGAACCGCGCCGTCGATTGAACCCTCGAATGATCCTTCAAAGAAATCCAATTGTTCGAACAGGATCCCCACGTCCAGACCGGTCACGTGGAGCTGTAGATCAGCGGTTCTATCCACGATCGAATATGAAAACGGGTCCAGCCGAACCTGCCCGTCAAACACCTCGAATGCCAGATCAACAAAATCCAATCGATCCGTACCGTCGAAGCCAAAGACCATCCGGCCATTTTCCATGACCAGATCAGACGCGGTCAAACGCCGGAACCCCCAGGTCGCCTCAGGCTCTACGTGCAGATCTCGCAGGGATGCAATTTCGAGCGAACCTTCAATTCCTTCCACTTGGAGGTTCTTGGGGGGGAAGGTGAGCGATCCGTCGCTGACGGAAAGACCAATGGAAAGGTCCCAGGGTTGAGTGAGCGACCACCAGGCTTCGGCACTCAGGGAAAGAACAGCACCGATGGACAGGCCTGCCGCCCCGGAGAAATGACGGGAAACCAGATCCGAATGCCTGATCTCGAACGGTTCGAATTCGACCCTTCCACACACTTTGACCGGGTGCCCGTCGTCACCGAAGAACAGGCGATCCTCGAACCGACCGGTCAAAAGAGAGCCGTCGAAAAGGGCCTTCAGGTGCCCACCGGATCGAATTCCCCTTTCAGTAAAGGTCACATCCTGAACGATCTCGATCGTGTGCAGGGATTCTCCCCCCACTCGCAGATTGGCCGCAGAAACGGATACCTGGAGATCGGAGTCGCCTCGCCCTCGCCTCCACTCCGGCCCCTGAATATGGTTGATTTCGAACCACTCGAGAACGATCTCTCCTGGAAGAGACAACCGGTCCCCGATCAATTCCATTTTCAGGTCGAGCCCGGAGACAAAATCGAACAGTTCGAGCGGGCTCAATCCCGACAACTGTGACAACCCGACGATCGGGGTCGGCGGGACGGAAAGGTCGAGGGTAACACTGGCGATTTCCGCATCAACCCGATCCATCCCGATCTTGAGTGCTTCGAGTTCCAAGCCGATCTCAGCCGCGATCCGATCATCGTCGCCCATTTCCACCGTCAGGTCGAATCCGCCCGACGTATCGAAGGAGCCAAACCTGTCGAGCTTCAGAGCCACTCGCCCCCCGGAGGGTTCGACCCGGACACTCCCCCTGACAAGGTGGGAACCCAGATTCGACACCTCGCCTGAAACCGAAAGAGTGGAACCCGGCTCGCTCGCCAGGTCGATGGAAGCATCCCAGTCGAGCCTGTCCGGGCTTCCTCCAATCAGGAGCAGGTTTACTTCAAGGTTCGAAAGGACCGGCCAATCCGCCTCAAGGGATTCAAGGCGCCGTACATGAAACCGGGCCAGGCCCGGCTCGATCTCGAGATCAAAATCGACGGGTTTCCATTCGCGATCAACCGTGGTGAGGCGGGCGATAGAACCCTCCATGACCGTGCCGACCGGCAATCGCCCTGCTTCCGGCCAGGGGATTGTCGCCCCGAACTCAATCGCGCCCGAAACCTGCCCCGTCTCAACAACGGCATGCTCGGAGGAAACGACAATCGATTCCCCACTTATTCCGACAATCCGACCCAGCGGAACAGACATTTCAAACCGTCCGTCATCCAGGTGCAACCCGCCCGAAACCGCTTCGAATCGCGCTCCCTCGCCAGGCGTCCATCCGACCACCAGGTCCAGAAAGTCCAGCCAAACGATGTGATCCCGATAACAACCTTCCAAGCCGGTCACACCGAGCTCTGCCTGAAATGCGATCGGGTGCAACCGCGAGAGATCGAGATGGGAAAAAAACGCGACCGATGAGGCGTCGATATCGAATGGGCCATCGACAGGCAGGAAATCCCGCCACGAGGGGACAGTCTGACCCACCCAATGAGCGAATCCCGCACCCCTGACCTGGCCTGCAATCTCGACCACCAGGCCCTTCTGGTCGCCGTGCAATGCAATCTCTGCGGACAGGTCGCCACAAGCGGCCTCCAGTGACACCGCCAATTGGTGCGCCGAGGACACACTTCCTTCTCCGCTCAGGTTCAACTCTATCCGGCGGCCCATGAAAATCAGTTCCGCCTGGATTCTGTTTACGGAGAAATCCATCTCGGGCAGAGCCGACTGAATGGTCCCCATTAGATCGGCGAGTTCGTCGACCGATCGTTTCGAAGGTGTTTCCAGTATCTGATCGACATCGACGAACAGACGACCCTCTCCGGTCTCAATTTCATGGATGCTCAACGACCATGCATCATGAGTTGACCGAAGTTCATCCAACTCAAAGCGCCAGCCCTCCCCGGCCAGGACAATACCCGAGATGGTCAGGGATTTCGGCGTGATCGAACCGATCGACGCCCGGGCCTCAGCCAGTCCGGTGTCTCCAAAAATTCGCTCCAGCGCAGATTGAGCCAGCCGAACCCGAACCAGATACACGGAGGTCAAGAGGCCGACAACAACGAGAAAAACCAGAGAACCAGACAGCAAAAGGGTTCTGAAAATCTTCCTCACGGGTTCTCCAAGCCGGTTGCCGGTTCAAAGCATCAGATTTTCCTCACGGCATTCTGGAACGCTGCCTCAATACGTTCGAAGTCCTCATCCGTGTGCGCGGCCGAAATGGCGGTTCTGATCAAATCTTTCCCGGGTGGGACACCTGGGGCGATTGACATGACGGTAAAGACCCCCTCCTCCATCAATGCCTTCCAGAACATGTAAGCCCGTTCCCGCGATCCGAGGACCACCGGAAGGGCCGGTGTTTCGCTTCCCCAGGTATCCAGATTCAAATCCTCGAGCAGCGTCCGGTACCTGCGTGTGTTGGTCCAGAGGCGTTCGAGATGCTCCGGTTCATCCTGCATGATGTCCAGCGCGGCCTGGGCACAAGCCGCCTGAACCGGGCTGATCGCCGCGCTGAAAATCGTCTGTTTGGAGTGCGTGCGCAGATACTCGATCGTATCGGTGCTGCCGGCAACAAATCCGCCGGTACTGGAAAGAGACTTCGAAAGGCTGCCGCAGATGATATCAATCTGATCACCAACTCCAAAATGGTCGGCCGTCCCCCGACCCTGATGACCGAGAACGCCGAGACCATGGGCATCATCAAGCACCACGAAACAGCCATGACCCTCGGCTGCTTCCAGAAAATCCGGGAGCGGCGCGATGTGTCCCTCCATCGAGTACACGCCCTCGATGACGAGAAGCTTCGCTGCTTCGGCATCGGTGAAGCGGAGCACTTCCCGAAGATCGGTCGGGCTGTTATGGCTGAACCGCTCCATCGTGGCATAAGACAGCCGAATTCCGTCCCAAATGCAGGAATGTATATTCTTGTCCACCAGGACGACATCGCCGCGGGTCGCAAAACCTGCCACAGCTGAGAGGCAGGAGAGGTATCCGGCCGAAGTCACATGGCAGGCTTCCTTGCCAAGAAAAGCAGCCAACGCTTCCTCAAGCTCCCGATGATAACGACGGGACCCGTTTGACAACCGTGCTCCGGTCGTGCTGCTGCCCCAGATGCGCAACGCCTTCTCCGCCGCTTCCATCACTTTCGGATGCGTGGTCAGACCAAGATAATCATTGCTCGAAAGCATGATGAGCTCACGACCACCAAGCATGACCCGGGTACCTCGCTGAGAGTCCATCTCGTGGTACCACGGCTCGTATTTCCGCCGCAATATCGAGGGCTGGTCGGTCCGACAGCGCTCGGCGATGACGCTGCGTGTTTTGTTGCTGAAAAGTGGTTTCATCGATGGTGAAGGTCAGACCGAACCGCAAAAAGAAGGTTCTTTCAATCCGAAGTCAACGAGTTGGCGATCATCATGCCAAGCGCCCGGACAAAAAGGCGCGGATTGATCCGCCACCAGTAGCGCGCGTAGCGATGAAGGTATTCGGTTGGCCATTCACGCCGACCCCAGACGGCCGCCGTGGCCGCCCGACGGGAGGCAAAAAGGAGGGAATTCGCCTCGTTGTGATCGTGCCGTCCCGGAGACTGGCTGACATGGTGAAGGATGACACTGCGGTGGGAAACCAGAATCTGATACCCGGCCTCACACAGCCGCACACAAAGGTCGATATCCTCAAAACCATTGCGGTAAGCCTCGTCGAATCCCGAAAACTGACGGAAGACCTCGGTTCGCATCAACAGGCAGGCGGCGGAGGCCGCATGCCATTCGCGAAAGGCACCCCGAGGCGGATATCGACGGTTCTTGCGGGCGTGGGTCGGCATGCCCTCCGGATCGAAGAAGACACCCGCATGATCCAATAATCCGGTCCGTGGGTTCACCTGGACATTCCCAACCGCGCCAACCCGTTCTTCCCGATCCAGCAATTCAATCATCGGCTCAAGCCATCCCGGAGTCAGCACGGTATCGTTGTTGAGCAGAAGGAGTCGCTCGGCGCGGACTTCGGCCACCCCGCAGTTGATCGATTTCGCGTACCCCTCATTGGCTTCCTGGCGAATCACCCTGAAGGGGGCACCCAGTGATTTCAGATAAGTCGAGGTCTCCTTGTCGCTGGCGTCATCGACGACCACGACTTCGACAGTCCCATCGACAGTCCGAAGCAGGCTATCGAAACAGGCCTCGGTCAATTCCCTGCAATTGTGCACCGGAACGACGATGGACAAGGCGAGCCCATTCCTTGTCTTCAGATCCTGATGCATCCGATTATCGAACGACAGGCCACTGTCGCCTGCGAGTCAGAAATCGACGACCCATCGAATCACTGTTCGGAAACCAGGACCCGGATCACCTGATCCGCCGTCAGCGTCCAGGTCGGCAACGTCCGGTCTGCTGCTTCCGAGGCCAGACGGTTGATCAGGTCGTTCCCTTCGAGCAGAATGCGAAGTTCGCGCACCCAGGCGGCATCACCATGAGGATCCACCAAGCGACACCCACCGCCCTCCGCCGATTCACGATGAGACGGCAGGTCGCTGCAAACGCACGGCGTCCCCATCCAGAGTGCTTCAAGAACCGGCAGTCCGCAACCTTCGGCCCGCGACGGAAAGATGGAGAAACGGCAGGAACGAATGAGTTCGGCCATTTCCTTATCATCCACCGGTCCCCGGTGGTCAATCGGCCGCCCCATCCGTCGCATTCGACGGATCTCCGAGACCAATGGCTTTCCAAAATGCGGATTGACGCGCCCGACCAGGTTCAAGCCGAATTGGCAACCCTCCTTCCAAAGTCGCTCACACGCCCGGAGCAGTCGTACCTGATTCTTCCGAGGTTCAAGGATTCCAACCATCAGAATGGTCGCCAATTCACTCCGATCCACACAACCGATCGGACGTTCACCCCCCAGGAAGTCGGCCCCAAGCTGAATCGGACTGATCGAAGCCCTGCAATCTCCGCCCAACCAATCAACGTAACCGGCGAACTCCTCACAGCTTGATTCAGATACGCCAAAAACATGATCGAAACCCGAGAGCATCTTCATGTAGGACGGGTATCGTGCGACGCTTTGCGGCCAGGTGAACTCCGGGTATCGCAGCGGAATCGCGTCGTGGAAAACGGCTCCAAAGCGGCAGTCCCCCCGTTCGAGAAAGGCTTGAAAGCCACTCCTCTCGGTGGGAGCAAATGCTTCGACCGTCAGGAACCAATCCTCACAAGTAGGCATCACCGTCCGGCGCCGGGTGACATCGAACAAGGCCCGACGTCGGTTATTCCAAACGACGCGGACGAATGACTCCCCGAGCAAAGATTCAAGCGATTCGCTCAGACGCCGGGCGGTACGTGTGATACCGGAGGCATGATTCTGCCTCGAAGTCTTGGTAACATCAAAAAAGACCATTCGACCTGTCACCCCGTGATTCCAGACCACTCAAATGCTCGAACCAGACCTTCATGTTCCTGTCGGCATTAAAGTATCGCTCCACCCAGGTCCGGGCTTCGAACCGAATCCGGTCCGCCGTCTCCGGGCGATCGAGTACGGTGCGGATGGCAGCGTTCCAGGATGAGGCATCCTCAAGAGGACAAAGGAAGCCCGTCTTTCCGTCAACCACTGCCTCCGACACCCCTCCACCCGGTGCGGCCAGAACGACTGTTCCCACCGCCATGGCCTCCCCCACAACATTGGGTAGACCATCGCGATCGCCGCTCCGCGCCACCTGGCCTGTGTGAAGAAGAAAGTCGGCCCTCCGTATTTCATCGATCACCCGGTCGACCGGCAGCCACCCGGTCACATCGATCCGGTCGGACAAGTCGAGTTCGACAACCGCCCGTTGAATGGCACCACGCAAGGGTCCGTCACCGATAATTCGCGCGCTGAACGAAAGGTCCGCAGCCCGCAGGGCGGCGAAGATCTCGATCTGGCGCAGGAACCCCTTCTTCTCCACCAGGCGACCGACCCCGACAAATCGTATATGCGCGTCTGAAACCGCCCGCGTCCCACAGGCGGGCATGGGCAGAAGTCCACGACGAATCAATACGGTCCGCGCCGGATCCCCACCGATTTCCTTCAGGCGCTCAAGACCGGCAATGGTCGAGGTTCGAATCCGATCCGCAGCCTGGCATTTCTCGCGCAGAAACCAGTCTCCACCGTGTTCAAACAGGTCATAGGCATGCGCTTCGAAGGTAAACGGTATCCCACACAATCGAGAGATCAGCCAAGCCCCCATGGCGGGAAGGCTTCCCCAGACTCCGTGTACCAGGTCGGGGCGATTTTTCCGAAAGTGAGGGGCCTCGACGATGCCAAAGCCCATTCCCAGGAGGTTTTCACCCAGGTTGAGGAGTGACGGGTGCAGACCTCGCCCAAGGAGCAGGTGGAGCAGGTCGAAAAAGACCCGGGGACGTTTCAGCCATTCAGTCGGCAACCGGTAGACCAGACGCCAAAGCCTCCATTTCGAGAATCGCCTGATGGGCAGGTCCGAAAACGAATCCCCGCCACCGTGCAACGAATGGATCTCAACTTCGACTCCCTGATTGAGGATGGCCAATAATTCGCGCTGTACGAAAGTCTCCGATCTGACCGGAAAGGTCGTATAAAAAATCGCGATGCGCCTGGGAGGAGAGACCATGAGCTTCAGGTCTATGGCTTGGAGGACAACCCTGCGAGGATCAACCTCGGATCCCGGAAAGGGTGGGAACCGGTTCAGAAAAGACCCTGGAACTCATGGGCACATTGATTTGCACCGAGCGGGCTCAGGGCGAATCCTCCACGACCTTGGTAGTCGCCGCCTCCCGGGCGAGTTCCACCAGTTCCTTGATCACGAGTGTCGGGTCCTCGTCATACCTGAGGTTGCAGAACCGCTCTTTCAGGGTCCGGAAGTCCGACGGATGATCGGACCAGCGCTTGAGCAGGCGCTCGAGGTCTCCCGGCCTGGATATCACTTCAGAAGCCTCATCCTGGGTGAAAAACTTCACGGTCAGCCGTTCCTGGGGCATGATTCCATTGAACCCATTCAGGATGATCGGGCACCGGTAGTGCATGGCCTTGGCACAAGTCGTCGTACCGCCCCGAGTGATGATAACATCGCTGGCCTGGACGAGGAGGTGCATCTGCTGGCAGTAGCCTTCAACATGGCATAGGAGTTCAGGATGGCTCTTTCTCCACTCATTGACCCGGAGGAAAGCCCGGTGGTTGCGCCCACAGACGACAATAACCTGAAACTTACCCGCAAACTTCGCCACGATCGGCAGGAGATCAAGATGGTTGTTGGCACCGGTTCCGCCGGTTGCGAGAAAGACAGTAAACCGGGCCGGGTCCAAGCCGAGGGTTTCCCGCTGGAATTCCTGACGGTCCTTCATGATGAACGCCTCCTCGTAGACCCGAGGCTCCATCAGGTGCCCGCGCACCCGGATCTTTTCCGGAGCCAGGCCCAACTTGGTCGCATAATCACGAGCAGTCTCAGTTCTGGAAATGTAAAGATCTACCGACGGTTCGATCCAATTGGTGCTGTATCCATAACCGCCGGAAAACTCGCTGCAGTAGGTCGCGCAGCGTACCCGTGACGGGCCGAGCACTCGACGCGCGGTCTGGAAATAACCACGATTGAGGCAATCATGAACGCTGAATACCAGGTGTGGCTTATAGTTCTCCAAAACCTGGGTATAGTAACGGTTGCCGAGAATGACCCCGCTTCGGTTCATGAACCGCAATCCCTCGATCAGCAGGTAATACGGATGATGGAGCCAGGGCGCATGCTTCTGAATGAAGTTGTAGAAATGGACCCCAAAGCGATTGAGGATCGATGAATCCTCCAACATGCTCTCGATCCTCACCTCGACCGACCAGCCGTAGAGGCGCTTGACCCATTTCGAGAAAGCAACCGCCCGGGCGTCATGCCCACCGCCGGTGCTCGAGGTCAATACCAGTATCCGAAGGTTGGACACTCAGCGAATCCCGAAGTAGCGCCGGGACACCGCCCGAAGCCAGTTCTCAGGCACCAGGCGAGAGAACAGTGGAGCCAGTCCGGCCTGAAATAATGAACCCGTCCGGACAACTGCATGCCGTTTGCGGCGGAGCGCACGCACCAGGTCGTGAGCCGCTCGAACAGGATCGGGTGCCGCATTCATGATGGAATCCAATCGTTTCCCCACCCGGGTGATCTGGTTTGTGCGGTCTGGTTTGAATTCACTGATGCCCATGGTCCGATTAAACGATGTCCGGAAGTCGCCCGGTCTGAAATCCACGATGTATGGTCCCGTCTCCGCAGACTCAATCATTAATCCACGGGCGAATCCCGACAGGCCTCCCTTGACCGCATTATACCCGCTCATAAAGGGCAGCGGGAACTCGCAGGCCAGAGAAGACAGTATTACGACCGCGGACGGAGTGTGAGCCTGAAGGTGAGGCATGGCCAGGTGTACCAGGCGCGCGGTACCAATGAGCATCCCCTCAATCTGACTCGCCCACGAATCAAAGCTGGAGTCGGTAAATCCGCCAAATACGCCGTACCCGGCATTGCCGACCACGATGTCAACACCAGGACCTTCGGTCAGCACCCGCTCCCAGAGTCGATCAATGGTCCGGGCATCGGCCAGATCGAGCACGGCTGGGATAAACCGGTCCCGATCCTGCAGTCGGTCCGGGCTCCGTGAAGTACCCCAGACGGTCAGGCCTTCGGCAATCAGGGCATCGGCAAAGGCTCGTCCGAGGCCTGAGCTTGCACCCGTCACCAATGCTGAGCGGTAGCCTTGATCGACGAGAGACACGGTCCTAGTATAGTCCGCCAAACAGATTGGCACTTAGGGACGTGGCGTTTTTTCGGAGTTCAAGGCGCGAGGAAGGAGCGAATCCGTAGATTCGTGACTGACGAGCAACGCTGAAGTCGGGAAAAAGACCATGTCTGTTCATTTATCCTATTTCCTTCCACTTTTTGACTCCATCTGTCTCATAATTGCCCTTCCCATAAGTTACAATATGTGCGGCGGCCTGCACTAGTATCTGATGACGAACGTCCGATTGACGAGTGAAGAATCCGCCCGTCTTCAATTCTTCTTCAGGACGATGACCACATTTGACCCGCCAAACCCGCTGCTGTTGCAGAGGGCGTAATCGGGGGACGTGCCGATCGTCTCCCGCAGGATGGCCACGCCCTCGCACTCGGGGTCGAGGTTCCTGATATGGGCGGATCCCGGCGTGAACCCGCGCCGCATGCCCAAGGCGACGAATCCCGCTTCCAGAACGCTGGAGAGGGAAAGTCCGTGCCCGGTCAAGGCTTTGGTGCTGCTGACCAGTGGACGGTCGTGATCGACCCCAAAGACGGATTTGATCGCCCGCACCTCGCTGATATCCCCAATCGAGGTCGAGGTCGCGTGGGCGTTGATATGGTTGATATCGCCCACTTGAAGGGAAGCGTCATTAATGGCAAGGCGCATGGCGTCCCGCAACCCGATCCCATCAGGGTGCGACATGGCCACGTTATGCCCGTCCGATGCCTGGCCCCAACCGGCCAACTCGGCGTAAGGAGCCACGCCTCGCCGTTCAACCTCATCTTCGGATTCCAGGACCATGACGCACGCGCCGCCGGTGCCGACAAACCCGGATCGATCAACATCGAAGGGCTGGGAAGCCTGGGTCGGATCGGTCTTGAGAGAAAGGGCGCGCATACCCGCAAACGGGAGTATGCTGTAACGGTTACAATCTTCTGCTCCGACCACGAACACCCTCTTCTGCCGACCGGAACGAATATCCTCCATCGCGTAGCCGATTCCGTGTCCGGAAGAAGCACAGGCCGAGGAAAATCCACAGGAAACCCCACGAATCTGAAATGCCGCCACGAGGTTGAAATTCAATGTCCCGGCAATCGAAGCAACAATGCCTGTCGGCGAGCAGCGCATGACTCCAAGGCGGTCCATCCGATCGAAGTTCTGTCTCATCAGAAAAGGGGAACCCGCTGAAGCCGCATAGAGGCCCGTGAGCCCGTTGGATATATCCGGCTGATCCAGACCGGCATCCTCGATCGCCTGCAGCATCGAGCAATAGGCATAAACCCCATGTGGAGCCAGGCCACGAAGCACCTCCCGTTTGATGCGGTAGCGCTCGGGATAGGTCCAGTCCTCGAAATCGATCGAGTCCACCTCGAATCCCTTAATCGTCCCCAAGACCTTCACCGGGGAGTCGGGCTTGTCAAAGGGAGGATACTGCTCGATACCGTGTCGCAGATGGATCAGGCTGTCAGCAACGGCATCTCCATCGTTGCCGATGCTGGAGACGAAACCCATTCCAGTGATGAATACTCTCTGTTGGGACATAGCGTAGGTGGAAACCCAAGCCCTGCAGCAGAATCAAGGGTCCGGCAAGCGTTCAAATACCAAAAGAGCGCCAAACCACTGAACAACAGTGGCATTACAGACGATTCAAGGCAAGCAATGAGACGAGACCGGAGGTCAGGTCAACAAAGGCACAATTGGAACCCCTCAAGGGACCGCACATTCATCGCCGAAGCGAATCAAGTCCGGTCAATCTTGGCCTCAGCTGCAGCAGGAGTTCCGTTTCGATCGTGGCCGAAATCGTTCTTTGAGTCGACCTCACCCGTTCTTGCAGGAGGTTCCGACTTCTTGTCCTCCTTTTCAGACTCCACTTCCAAGGCTGCGTAGTCGAAGGTCAGGGTGATTTCCTCGGCATAAGCCGCTTTCTCCTGACCGACCCGAATCGAGCCCTCAAATGTCGCGAGCGGATGGCGCAGGCGCTTGGGTTTGATCGACAGCTTCAGGACATCGCCCGGCCGGCAAACCCGATGACAACGCACGCCTTCACACCCGGTAAAATAAATCGATCCGGCATCGAGCGGTCGTTTGAGTTGGGCGCTCTTGCCGTGCAGAAGAAAAAGAACGGCGAGTTGTCCGAGCGCTTCCAGAAGAATGGACGCCGGGAAAACCGGGTTTCCCGGAAAATGACCGGAAAGGATATGTTCGTCGCCGGCGATGCGGTATTTGCCTGAAACCCAACCGGACGTGAGGGTGGCCTCCTGGAGAAAGAGAAAAGGTGGCTGTTGCGGCATCACCTCGACCAGGTCCTCAATCGAAAGGTACCTTGAGGGTTCCGGTGGGGGCAATCCTTTGACCTTGTGGTCGATGAAAACCCGGATGTCTCCGACGGTTCTGAGATTTCTCAACTCGTCGTTGGCAATAGAGACATTGAGCACCTCTTCAACCAGGATGACGACCTCCATCATGGTCAGCGAATCGAGACCCAGATCCTCGATCACGCGAAGATCCTCATCTGCCTCCCTCAATCGTGAGTGATGCTCGGGCTCGACAAAACGCTCGATAATGCCCAGGACAATCGCCGACAAGTGGCTGGCATCGGTTGTTTTGCGAAATTCCAGAGCCGCTTGAAGGGTCTCCGGAGAGCAACGCTTTAAAGATTCCCGCAAAGACGCCTCGTCGCCACCCGGGGTGGCGGCAGCCGCGCTTGACAGATTCTCGTTTGCAGAAGCCATGTAGGAAGGTAGTAAGGTTCGGGTGTCAGAATTGTAAACGTTATTTTTCCAACGCAGGATCTGTGCGCAGACGGCGAAAAACAAGGAAGATAACCGCTTGACGGTCTCTTTTAGCAGAATCATTGCTGAACAGGGATCGATTTGCGTCTTCCCACGCGTCATTCGCCATGATCGCGATTTCCAAAAAATCTTCAGTATTTGTCATCACTCACGAATTCTTCCCGATGCGGGGCGGTATCGCCACCTACGTCGAGGAGATGGCTCGCGCCTCGGTCGATTTGGGCTATGAGGTCGAGGTTTGGGCACCGCATTCCCCTCAAGCCGATGACCGGCATTTTCCCTTTCGGGTGCTCCGAATTCCGCTGAGAGGCACGCAGGACCTCTCCTGCCAGATCAGAATGGCCCGACAGATGATTCGCGAGCGGCGGCGCCTGCGTAAAGGAATTGTTTATCTTCCGGAGCCGGGTCCGGTCCTGGCCATGACCTACCTGCACTATTTCAAGGCATTCAAGCCTGCCAGGATGATCATCACTTTCCACGGAACCGAGATTCTCCGTTTCGCCTCCCGACCAGCCGCTCGCCTGCTGGTCCGACAACTCATCAAAAGGGCGGATCTCGTCACGACCTCATCACGCTTTGCCCATCAACTCCTGAAGAACCATTTTCCGGTTGCGAACTGCAAGACCCGACTGACCCCGTGTGCCCTTCGGACGGACTTTCGCGCTACGGCCTCAACCCGGAAGTCGGTTTCCGACAAGGTCATCATTCTGACAGTCGGTCGATTGCATCCCAGGAAGGGGCAGATCCACATTCTGGAAGCGCTCGAGCATCTGCCGGAAGGTCTGCACGATCGTGTCGAATACTGGATCATCGGCCGGGGGGCGAAAGGCAACTACGAAGCCCGCCTCCGCGAAATGGCAGATCGGTCCCGGGTTGCGGTGACTTTTCTCGGGGTGATCGACAACGATGATCTCGAAACGTTCTACCAGCGGGCCGATATTTTCGCCATGACCAGCATCAACCACGAGAAAAGCGTCGAGGGTTTCGGCCAGGTTTACCTGGAAGCCTCCGCCTTCGGTCTTCCTGTGGTGGCCCACGATGTCGGCGGCGTATCCGAAGCGGTCTGCAACGGAAAAACCGGGATTCTGGTGGAACCGCACGACCGCGACGGACTGACTGAGGCGTTTGCACAGCTTATCGGCAATCCGGACCTCCGACGCTCACTCGGAGAGAATGGGCGTATCTGGGCCCACGACCGCTCGTGGAGTGACTCGGCCCGACTGCTCTATGAACCGGTCGACGGCCGGGCGATGGAGATTGATTAGGACCGCAGGAGCCTGTCCGGGCAACGGTCCCTCAGGTATTGTTCGACCATTTGGCGAAGCGAGCGAGGCCGGTTCGCAGATCGGTGGACGGTCGGTAGTTGAGGTATTCTTTCGCCTTGGAGACATCGGCCCAGGTCTGAGGGACGTCTCCGGGCTGTTCGGACAATCGTTCGATACTGGCTTTTCGCCCCAGCACATCCTCCAATGAGGCGATCAGTTCCGACAGGCTGACCGTCTGATTGTTGCCCAGGTTGAAGATCTCGTAATTTGATTCCGAATACGTTGTGGCCGCCACCACGCCAGCCACGATATCATCGATGTAGGTATAATCACGCCGGGTCGAACCGTCGCCAAAAACGGGAATGGAACGGCCCGAACGAATTAACCGGGCAAATTTATTGATGGCGAGGTCCGGGCGCTGTCGAGGCCCATAGACGGTAAAAAAACGCAGGCCGACAAATCTGATCCCATAGAGGTGCGAATAGACATGACCGAGGAGTTCGCCACTGACCTTCGTGCTGGCGTAAGGGCTGATCGGTTTCAGAACCGCGTCTTCCTCCCGCCATGGGACATTCGGATTGACCCCGTAAACACTCGAGGAACTGGCGAAGACGAACTGCTTCACCCTGAGACGTCGGGCCAACTCCAACATATTCTGCGTGCCACGGACATTCACCTCCTGATAGGCGATCGGGTCTTCGATCGAGGGCCTGACCCCCGCCTTGGCCGCAATATGAATGATCGCATCAAATCCACCGGCATTCGAGGATTCGATCGACAGATCGCGCAAGGATTTCTGCAACCCATCCGCATCGCAGATATCCCCGTGTAAAAAAGAAAAAGACGGACTCTTCAGATGGTCCCTCATATTCGCCCGTTTGATCGCCTCGTCGTAAAAGGGATCAAAATTGTCCACACCGACCACGGCATTTCCCGCAGCGAGCAAGGCATCAGTGACCGAACTGCCGATGAAGCCGGCCGTGCCGGTTACGAGGAAACGTTTCGGAGAACTGGAATGGGACATGGGACCGGATAATGAATGAATCAAAGTGCCCGTGAAGTCCAACCCCTACTCCACCGTCACCGACTTGGCCAGATTCCTCGGTTTGTCGACGTCGCATCCCCTCTCCACCGCAATGTGGTAACTCAACAACTGCACGGGGACCGTCGCCAGGATCGGAATGATGGCCTCATGTCCGTCCGGGAAAATGATGGCATCGTCAACCAACCCCTCAGGCACATCGCAGGACTCGGCATGAACCAGGATGACCTTGCCCTTGCGCGCCTTCACTTCCTGGATGTTCGAGATCACCTTGTGAAAGACCTCGTCGTTGGAAGCAAAAAACACGCTCGGACAATCCTCGCTGATCAGGGCAATCGGACCGTGCTTCATCTCCGCCGCCGGGTAACCTTCGGCATGGATGTAGGAAATCTCCTTCAACTTGAGTGATCCCTCCAACGCGATAGGGAACATGGACTGGCGCCCGAGAAAGAGGAAATCGGCGTAATGGGCGTAGCGTCTGGCAATATCCTTGATGTGGTCGTTCTGCTTGAGAACGCGACCGATCTTGTCCGGCAACTCCTTCAGCGCTTCGACCATCTTCACACCGCTTGCAAAGCTCATGTCGCGCAAACGTCCGACATAAAGGGCAACCATGGCCGCAATGACCAGTTGGGAGGTAAACGCCTTGGTCGATGCGACCCCGATTTCGGGTCCGGCGTGCTGGTAGATTCCGCCGTCTGCTTCACGTGCGATGGTTGAACCGACCACGTTGCTGATGGCCAGGGTTCGGTAACCTTTCCGTTTGGCTTCACGAAGAGCTCCCAAAGTGTCGATTGTTTCACCGGATTGCGTGATAACGAAGACGAGCGTATTCTTGTCCAGCGGCGCATTCCGGTAGCGGAACTCAGAGGCGTATTCGACTTCGACCGGAATCCGGGCAAATCGTTCGATCAGGTGCTCGGCCACCAGACAGGCATGCCAGGCGGTACCGCAGGAGGTAAAGAGGATCCGGTCGATCTGACGCAGTTCATGGGGCGACAGATTCCAACCACCGAAATTCGCCGTGCTGCCATCGTCTGAGAATCGCCCGCGCATCGCATTCTCGATAGCGGCCGGTTGCTCAAAGATCTCCTTCAGCATGAAATGCGGGTAGTCGCCTTTCTCGGAGTCTTCTATTTTCCAATTGACCGTATCGATGATCGCATCGACCCCGAGTTCCGAACTGGTCGAAATCTGGAACTTGTCGCGTGTGACCGAGACAATCTCGTCGTCATTCAAATACACGACGTTGCTCGTATGGGTGATGATGGCCGACACATCACTGGCCAGCAGAAATTCATCCTGCCCCACCCCGAGAATCAGCGGTGAACCCTTGCGGGCGCCAATCATCTCCTCCGGACAATCAACGCAGAGTGCGGCGATCCCGTAGGTGCCTTCGACATGTCGGAGCGCCTTGCGAACGGCCATGAAGAATCTGGAAAAGCCGTTGGTGGGCCGGCCTTCCTTTTCATAATGGTAGGCGATCAGGTTGGAGAGGGCCTCCGTGTCAGTCTCGGATTCGAAGGTATACCCCTTGGTCAGAAGAAACCGTTTCATGTCCCCGAAGTTCTCAATCACACCGTTGTGTACCAGAACGATTTTTCCGTCGGAGCTCACATGTGGATGGGCGTTGGAATCGGAAACTCCGCCGTGGGTGGCCCACCGCGTGTGGCTGATCCCAAGGGAACCCTCGAGCTCTCGTTTCCCCACCTCCATCGCCAGATTGGCGACCCGACCGGATTTCTTGGAGACATTGAATCCGTCCCGATCATAGACCGCCATACCGGCGGAGTCGTAACCGCGATACTCAAGACGACGCAGTCCCTCCAGAAGAACGGTCTTCGCGGTCTGGTTACCTATATAGCCAACAATGCCACACATTTGGTCAGAAAAAGATAATTGGAGGTTCAGAATCGGGAAACCCGGACCGCTCGGCAACGGTCAACGACTCGAACAGCCCCACCCCCCCTAACGCCACCGGTTCGAACCTGAACGGTCGAGTGATTCCCATGTATTCCCTAGCATCGACCTCAACAGGGAGCGGTTCAATTTAATTTGAAACCGGTGGATCGGAAGCGCCCTTCGGGAAATTCTCCGAAGACCGCCCCCCCCTCATTCCCTGAAAGCTCCTCTCCTTCAATAATTTACGATGACAAACATCACCTGCCTCGACCTGCCAGGTATCCTTCAACCCGGTCCAGCGGCCAAGTATTAAGGACCTGACCGGCAGTCAGCCAACCCTTTCGGGCGATCCGCACCCCGGCATCCACGAAGGACAGATGGACGGCCTCATGGGCGTCGGGATTGATGCTGCAGAGCACCCCCTTCCCGACCGCCCGACGCCAGTATCTCCAGTCCATATCGAGCCTGTACGGGTTCGCGTTTAATTCGATGATCACGCCGTTGGCGGCGGCGGCATCGATGACACGGAGGACGTCGACGGCATAGCCTTCACGCTGAAGCAGGATCCGACCCGTCAGATGACCGACCATGGTCGTGCACGGGTGCTCGATGGCACGAATCATCCGTTGGGTCACCACATCGGTCGACTGGGTAAACGAGGAATGAATCGAGACCACCACGTAATCCAGCTGTTCCAAGACGCTTTCCGCCAGATCGAGACGGCCATCCGGCAGGATATCGCATTCCACCCCGGCGAAGAGTCGCGCATTCGCCTGCCCGGATTCATTGAACTCGCGGATGGTCGTGATCTGCTTCTCCAGCCGGGCCTCATCCAGGCCATTCGCCTGGAAACTGGCCTTGGAATGATCCGCAATTCCCAGGTATTCCCAGCCCAGAGCGTCGGCCGCCTCCGCCATCTCGGCCATTGTGCTCGATCCATCGGAAGCGGTGGTGTGATTATGGAAGGCTCCCCGAAGATCGCCTGGTCTGATCAATTCGGGCAATCCGTCGGATTCGGCAGATTCGATCTCCCCCATGTCCTCGCGAAGTTCGGGAGGCACGTATTCCATACCGAGAAAATCAAAGAGCGCCTCTTCAGTCCTGATCTCAGCCGGGTCGCAGGGAGAGCCCTCGCGTATTGGACTCACGGCCTCGGGATCCCGTGGCCCTTCTTCGACCTCGGTCAGGCCCCATTCACTCAAGCTGTAACCCCGCCCAAGCGCTCGTTGCCGCATGGAGACATTGTGTTCCTTGGATCCGGTGAAGTGGTGCAGCGCGAAAGCGAACTGATTGGAAGGAACCACCCGGAGATCAACCTGCAGGCCGGATTCCATTCGAACACTCGACTTTGTCTCGCCCTTCGCGGTCACCTCCCCAACCCAACCCTGACCTGTGAACCAGTCCATGACCGGTTGTGGCTCATCCGAAGCCACAATGAAATCGAGGTCGCCCACAGTTTCCCGACTGCGCCTCAGACTTCCGGCATGTTCGGCTCGCTCAACTTCGGGCAGGCCGCGCAACCCTTCCAGAATGGGTTCGGCCACTTCCCGGGCGTGCCACCAGAGATGCCGTTTTCCGTAGACTTCGCGATTGTGGATACCCTCCAGAATCCTGGTCTGCGATTTGGGGCCAAATCCCGGCAGATCGGCCACTTTTCCGGCTTCACAGGCCGCGGTCAGCTCCTCGATCGAAGTGACGCCGAGTTTCCCATAGATGGCCTTCACCTTCTTCCCGCCCAAACCGGGAATTTCGAGCATCTCGAGCAAACCCGGAGGCACAGATGCTTTCAGACTGTCATGGTACTCCAGTGAACCGGTCTCATGCAGAGTCACGATCTTTTTGGCCAGGGCGTCTCCCACTCCCCTGATCTTGTCCAGCCGGTCCGATTCAATGAGGTCGGCGACCTTGTCCTCCACCGTCTCCAGGGCACGAGCTCCGTTCTGGTAGGCGCGAACCTTGAAGGGGTTCTCACCCTTGATCTCGAGTAGAACCGCGATCTCTTCAAGAATCCCTACGATTTCTTTCTTGGTCATCGTTCATCCCCATCAGGTCTGCAACCCGCGTTCGGTCAAGTTTTCCCAGCGCATTTCGGGGCACCTTCTCAATCAGCACCCAACGTCTTGGAATCTTGTGGGACGCAAGCAGGTCGGCCAGTTGCCTCTGCGCCTCAATCTCTCCTGGAAAACGGCTGGAAACAACCAGTGCACAGACGATTTCTCCCCACTCAGGATCCGGCCGGCCACAGACAACAACGTCCTCCACCAGTCCGATCGCCCGGATCGCCGTTTCAACCTCCGTTGGCATGACCTTCTCCCCTCCTGTATTGATCGCATCATCAGATCGTCCCCAAATCGTCAGGTAACCGTGGTCATCCATCGAACCCAGGTCCGAGGTCACATATCGGTCGCCCCGTCGGTCCGGCTCTCCTTCGTAACCAAGAAATAACGATTTGGACTCGATCCGAATCCTGCCCGCTTTGCCGGTGGGCACCGGCTGCTCATTACGGTCAACCACCGAGAGGCGGGCATGCGGCAGGGCCCGTCCGGCTCCGGACCGACCGGAAAGAAACTCGTCCGGCTTCAGGCAGCAGACCTGCGCGGCCGTTTCGGTCATGCCATAGGCGGGAGCCAGCGGAATTCCCTCATCGCGCGCGCGTTCGAGAAGTGCCGGCCACGCAGCTGCACCCCCGAGGAAAATCGCCCGGAATTGCCGCAGCCAACCAGCGGCCGTCGGCTCCTCAAGCAACCGATGCAACTGGGTCGGAACCAGGGACAGAAACGCCCCCTCCCGGTCAGGTCTAGCCGTCCCTGCCTCCACCGCCTTCCAATCCGCCAGGTCGAACCGGGCCTCCGTGATCAGGGCGCGGATCAATTGCATGAGACCGCCTACATGCCAGAGCGGAAGGACGCACAAACTGTGGGCCGGTCCCGGAAAGGCACGACAGAATCCGGCTGCGGCCGCGAGCAGCGTTTCCCAGGTGTGAATGGCAAATCGCGGATTTCCCGTCGTCCCGCCAGTCTGGATCAGTACCCTGGCCAGTTTCGGCCCAGTCGCCAGATCGACTGGGACCGTCCGACCCTCAGGAGGTAGATCGTCGGTCAACTGGATCCGGTCCGGTTCCAGTTGGTCAATGATCCTCCTGACCTCAAATCCCGGGGTCCCGGGATCAATCAGTATGATGTCGAGGGGTTCGGTGATCAAGGCGAGAAAACTCGCCAGCAACGATCGGGGATCCCGATCTGAAAGCAGAACCCGGCGCGGCCGCTCACCCGGTGATTTTCCTCCGGGCCCTGTCATTTCAATTCCGCCGCGCCTTCCCATTCCCTGTCCAGGTCAATTGAGAATTCATGGTCCGATGAGAGAAAAGGCTCATCATAGACTCCGAAAAAGAAGGCGCCCACCCCAAAGCCCAGTGCCCTGCGGGAGGGATTGCCAAAGGCAACTTTCAGGGAGGAATATCGCGCGATCGCAGTTTCCATCGCGGTCGAAAAAACGAAAACGTCATCGTTTCCGAGTTCGTCGAGCAGTTCCGGCAGGTTCCCGGCCAGCGCCGGCTTGATCACATAAAGCCCGTCCCATCCCCGGTCGCGCCAACGCTTGAGGTCGTCCACCTTGACGACGGATTCGTCCAGGGCCACCGGAGTCGGAAAATCACCCGCCAATCCAACCAGACCATCCGGATCGTCGATCGGCAACGGCTGCTCGACAAACTCGATCGGAAGATCGGCCGAAAAAGCCATCCACCGGGCGGCGATCGCGGTGCTCAGACCCCCATTGGCATCGAGCCGCAGCGCGCCTCCCTCGGGTAGCAGGCCGCAAAGCCGCTCGATCTGGATCATTTCCTTTTCCGTCTCCCCCAGTCCGATCTTGATCTTGGCGACAAGAAACCCCTCGTTGATCCGCTCCTCCAATATGACCTGAGCCCCTTCGCCGGCCGGCAACAACGTGGCAACCGGCAATCGGCGGCCTTCCACCGGACCACCGTCATCCAGCCCGGCCAGGGCAGAGCTGAGGGCAAACCGGCAGCAGGGACAGTTCCCAGGGATATCGCGAAGGACCTCGGGCGAAACCGACTCTCCCAAACCGGCAATCTGAAGCCGGGCCGAGTCCAGGGTCTCAGTGCCGAACCATGGGATGGGAGCAACCTCACCGTATCCGGATTTTCCATCCGAATCCTCCAGTTTGAGCAGAAGACCATCCCGGAATTCCCAGATTCCGTAGGCCGTGTGAAGTGGCTGCCGAAACCGACGCCGGTATCGCTTCCAGGACAACGTATACATGACAGGAAATCAAGGACAGTGGGTGAACCTTCTCCGGTCTCCGCCTATTCCTTGTGGGTCGAGACCTCGATCACGTCATGCGGGCTGGCTTCCTTCTGACCGGCCGGACTGACCCGGACGAATCGGGCGCGTGACCGTACTTCGGACAGGTTCCTGGCTCCGAGGTAACCCATTCCGGATTGGATGCCGCCTATCAACTCGGAGATCACGTTGTCCACCGAACCGGACACCTCCTTCAGCGCCTCGATTCCCTCGGCGGCAATCTTGCGACTTGTATCGGATTTCTGGTGACCATATCGACTGGCGGAACCCTGCTTCATCGCGCTCAGGCTGCCCATCCCGCGATACTGCTTATAGAGCTTCCCGCGGATCTCGATGATCTCGCCCGGCGCCTCCGGGCATCCGGCAAGAAGTCCGCCGCATATCACCGCGTCGGACAAGGTCAGCGCCTTGACCATGTCTCCCGACTTGGTGATCCCGCCGTCGGCGATCAGGCGGACGCCCTTGCGCGCAGCCGCCTTCGAGCAGACATAGAGGGCGGTCAGTTGCGGAACACCCACACCCGCCACGATACGGGTTGTACAGATCGACCCCGGGCCCTGACCGATCTTGATCGTGTTGGCCCCGCAATCGGCCAGAAACTCCACCGCGCTCCCGCTGGTTACATTTCCGGCAATAATGGTCAGTTCCGGGAATGCGTCCCTGAGCGCCCGGACCGTCTCGCCCACCCCGAGCGTGTGTCCATGCGCAGTGGATACGGCGACGGCATCGATCGATTCGTCAACCAGATGGGAAACGTGATCGAGAAGTTGCTCCCGATTGAGCGATCCATCGGGATTTCGCATCATAGAAACGGCGGCGCCCGCAACCAGCCGAAACGACGAATCGCGACTCGGCTTACGTCGGGATTGGGCTTCGTTGAGGATCTTTTCGATATCCGACACCGTGATCAGGCCACGGAGGCGGTTACCGTCATCCACGATCAGCATCTTGGTGATGCCCACGCGATCGGCAAAGAACTTCGCCGCCTGTTGGATCGGATCCTGAGTCATCTCCTTCTGTTTGACCGTGATCAGTCGATCGCGAGCCGTCATCGCAGCGGAGACCGGCTGGCTGCGGTATATCTCCTTGACCACGCTGCCGGGCAGAAGGCCGACCAGGCAGCCGTCATCATCCACCACCGGGAAAGACCGGAAATCGTAGGTTTTCTTTTCGATCAGAGCGAGGACGTCCCCCACCGACATGTCCGGCATCACGGTGATCGGATCCTGGATCAGGCCGTGGATATGGCGTTTGACCCGAGCGACTTGGTGAACCTGCTCCTTGGGCGGCATATTGAAGTGGATGAGTCCGATTCCTCCGTTGAGTGCCATGGAGATCGCCATGCGCGACTCGGTCACCGTATCCATGTCGGATGAGATGATGGGAACCTGCAGACCCAGGGAGTCGGACAGCGAAGTCGCCAAGTCCGCCTGGCGAGGGAGTATCTCGGAATACTCAGTGGCAAGCGAGACGTCGTCATAGGTAAGAGCCAGGCTTCGCTGGGCCTGGAAAAACGCGTCCACTTTCAGATAGAAGGACTCTTCACCAAGGTTGGAATCGAAGTCGGGAGCAACAGCCGGATCGGTCATATTGCCCTCCGGGTTTAACACCGGGCCAAACCCGTGGCAAGTAGGAAAAACCGATTGAGTTCCCCATGCTCTATTCCGGATCCGGATCCGGAATCAGCACTCGCCACAGTACAAACCCGCTCCAGAGCAGGGCTCCGGCCAGCCACGCAACTGAGGCATAGCCGAGATGGGTTTCGTAAACCGCGGGAAATAAGTCAGCCGAAAGACGGGTGGCCGCCGCGGTGAGAACCAGACCGCCGACCCATCGCATGAAGACCATGCGACCCGTGGTTTCCGCGCGGGCGCCGCTATGGCCGAAAATGACCCGGGTCGCGACGGCAAAGAAGATCAGGTTGAACCCGCCAACCATCACGATGTGGCGCACCCCCGCTATCCGTCCGGGTGACACCACGGCCTCGAGAATAAGGCCGATCGGTATGACGAAAAGGCCGAGCCGAACCAAAGACCCGAGTGTGCTTTCACTCCGCAGGCCGATCGAAGCGGCAACCTCGGATGCGACAAAGAGACCGAAAGCCCCCAGCCTCACAATCGATCCGATGTGAACCCACCCCAGCGCGTCAATCACGCACCCCGCAATCAGTCCGAATCCGGCCCAAAGGGCGATCCGAGCCTGTCGCGACCATGCCGCGTTCGGACGCACCATGTCCGGGAACATCTGTCTGGTTTCTGATCCCCAGAGACGGGGGAAAAAAAAGGCCCCGACACCGCCAAGTGTTCCGAGCAGGAAGCCCTCATGGGCCGCCACCCGACCCAGCCGGTAGATGGCGCCACCCCCGGCCGCACCCTCCGACCAGGCGAGCAAAATCGAACCGACTGCGCCGAGCAAGACGCCGAAACCGGTCAGGATGAAAGCGGGCGGGGGGATATCGGATCGCCGCGAGAACGGCATCAAGAAGGCAATCGCCAGGAAAACCAGAGCTGTCCCAAAGAGAAGATCACCCAGCCAGAAAAGGGAGAGGCCGTGCGCACTCACCGACACCACCCAGGCAAGTCCTATGACCAGGACCGATCCGACTCCGAAAGGCCTCACCCCGATCATGCGGGGCATGGCGGTGCCCAGGAACCCGATCACGAATGCGCCAAGCATGCCCATCACCATCAAACGGGCATGGACCACACCCGGATACCTATCGAGACCGCCCCAGACCCAGAGAGGCCAAAGCGTGACCCCGTAGAGCCCGACCACCAGGCCGGCCGGGAAAAAGAGGCGATACGGTTCTTCTATGAATGGTGCACGAGCCATGAAAGACAATTGATGGATTCCTATCCCAATCGCCGTTGATATGAGTCAAGAAAGCAAATGGTATCTCAAGGGCACTTTGGGTGATCTGCGTCATAATCCGAGTTTTTGCTGGAGATATGACGACCCGAATCGGTAACGTGCCGAGTATTTTTTTTACGACAGCTCCTTTTTCGGGAATCATCGTACGACACAAACCAAACCCGTCTCCATCCATGTCTCTGCCTCCATTTTCCAGTCACTTGATCGCCGATGTCGGAATCAGCATGGGCGACGAAGGCAAAGGCCGTTTGATCGGCGAGGTGGTTGAGGAACTCCGCGCCTCGACCAAGCTGGAAGTTCCTGTTCAGATGGTGCTCAAGGTCAACGGTGGCGCCAATTCGGGACACACGGCCGGAGGAATCAAGCTGAACCTCCTTCCGGCCGGTGTCATCGAGTCGTCGATCCCCTACCTCGCCATCGGCAGCGGTGTCGTGGCAGATCCGAGGAAGTTCTGGTGGGAGGCCCGTCCGCTGGAGGAACAGGGCCTCAAAGTCATGGATCGACTGATCATCGATGAGCGGACCATGGTTTCCGATGTCTGCCACCGGCTCCTCGACCTCGCCTGGGAGGACTATCGGGTCAATATTCTGGCCGAGGAATCGCGCGGTTCGACCGGACGCGGAATCACTCCGGCTTACCAGGACGAAGCAGGACAATGGCAGATCAATTACGGGGACTTCCTGGCCGAACGCGAAGGATTCGCCCGGCGACTGCGCCAGCGGGCGGACCGCACAGTCAAGACCATCCAGCATGTATGCCAGGCAAGCGAAGACACCTGGAATGGTTTTTTTGACCTGTTGACCCAGGCCGAAACCCGGGCCAACCAGGAGTCCATCGACGCAGGGATCTTCCAGATCGGTGAATTCGATTTTCATCAATTCAAGGGCGACACGCCGTTCAGTCTCAACACAGACCGCCTGGTCGACCTGTATTGGGAAGCCGGTCAAAGGTTGAGGGAACAAATCACCGATGTCCGCGAACGAGTCCTCGACGCCCTGCGTGAACACAGAGCGGTGATCGGCGAGTTCGGGCAGGCCTTCTGGCTGGATAAGCGTCACGGGTATGCACCCAACGTAACCGGGTCGCATACCTTTGCCCCCGAGTTTTTCAACTCGGCCTGCATCCCGTGCCAACCGATTCACACCTTTGGCGTGGGCAAGGCTTACGATACCAAGGTGGGCACCCACACCTTTATCACCCGGATGGACGACGAACATCCTCTCTGCAAACATTTGAAGAAACTGGAGTTCGGCACGTCCACCGGGCGGCAACGAATGGTGGGATGGTTCGATGCGGTCGAAAAAGGGGATACCCTGCGCTACGGAGGGTTCCAGGACCTCATGATCAACAAGATTGACGCCCTCGGCGCCCTGCCCGATTGGACGGGGCCCCTGCGGATCTGCCACGCATACGAGGACCGGACCGGACGCCGATACAACCACCTGCCGCGTCGTGAGGAACTGAGACGAACCCTCAAGCCTCTCTACCGCGATTTCCCGACCTGGGAGGGTGATCTGTCCGGCATCCGTCGGTTCGATGACCTCCCGGTCGAAGCAAAAACCTATATCGCCGCCATGATGCGCTCGATCCTCGAAGCCGCCTACAGCGACGAAAAGTGGCCGTTGCGGCTCCCCAATCTACGTTATATCGGAGTCGGGCCCGATCCAAGTCAGGTGATCAAAGATATCCCGGAAACCGCAGTCCTGATTCGAATGGTGAATTTCGAATCTGACCGGCCGGCAATCCCCTGAAACGGATCATCGGGCTGCGGCATCCCGACCTTACCGACAAAAACCTCTTGCCAAACGATTCCCGCACCCTCTAATGGCGGACCCTTTCAGCACTTTTCATCATGGCCAGCATTTGTCAGATCACGGGTAAACGACCCACCACCGGAAGCATCATCCACCGCAAGGGACAGAGTAAGAAAAGCGGCGGCATCGGCACCCACGTCACCAAAGTGAACAAGCGCAAGTTCAAGCCGAACGTGCAGAGGGTGAAGATTGTGACCGAAAACGGTGGCACCAAGCGTGTCTGGGTCAGCGTCAAGGCCATCAAGGCCGGCAAGGTGACCAAGGCCTGAACCCGGGGCCCCTTCCTGTGCCCGCCTGGCTAAAAGGGGTCAAACGTCAAAGGTAAAGTTTCACCTGCCGCGGATTCAGTTGTCTGATCCGGTACCACGCTGAGAGCGCTCTGCCGGCTTGAAGGACCGGGCGAGGACCAAAGTGGCGTATCCGGCTGCTTTGCCAGCTGATCGGGTCACCGAAGATGACATCCTGGCCGGACACTTTCGCTCGACGCGCGGTTCGCCGGAACGTTTTCGACTGACGTCGATATCAAGCCTCCGAACCCGGATTTGGGCGGAGTCATTTCCGCTTTGGGGAAATGTCAGCACAATCGTGCAGGCGGTGGCGGTAAATGTGCTCTGAACCCTGCCGACTCGTCGCATGTGGCGAGCGATGACTCCGTCCTTCAGATCTGAAAATCCATCCGGCCACTGTCCTCGTGCAGGCCGCATTCGCGTTTCAGGCCATTGAAACGGGTCTGTTCTTCGGTCATGCCATCCAGCAATTTGCTGGTGCTGTGCCAATCGCCGACCGACACATACCCCTTGTCCCAGAGGGGATGGTAGGGCAGATCATGGTCGACCAGGTAGCGATGCACTCGGCGGGCGTCCCAATCGATGATCGGATGGATCTTGGTCACCTTGTTCTGTAGCTGAACCACCGGCAAGTCGCTTCGACTGGTTGACTGTTCACGCCGCAGACCAGCCAGCCAGCCAGTTGCCCCGGTTTCCCGGACCGCCCGATCCATCGGCTCAATCTTGTTGATGAAATTGTAGCGTTTGAGCTCTTCCACGCCCTTCTCCCAGCGCCGTCCGTTCAGCGCTTCCTGCTCCGCTGCGGTCATGGTCGGTATGAACTTCTTCAGATTCAGGCCGAGCCGCTCGGTCAGATCCCGAGCAAAGACATAAGACTCGGGAAACAGATAGCCCGTATCGATGAAAATCACCGGTATTGTCGGAACCAGACGGGTGACCAGGTGGAGCATGACCGCCGAATGGACGCCAAAACTTGTCGTCATGACCAGGCCTTCACCGAAAGTCTCGACCGCCCACGATATCCGTTCCCCGGCTCTCATCGACTCCAGGACCGGCCTCTTCGAAACGGGGTCTGTTTTCAAGGCAAGATCATTCACAAGGTCTAATCTATACTAAATAGGGTCGGAAAGTAAAGATAGGATGCAATTTCAAAAATTCAACCGGTTGAAGCCTCCCGGATTGCCGTTCCGGAAGGTCAGACCGGGCAGGGTTGGGTCGCTGGCGCGACGGTGGGCGGTGGGCAGTCTGAAATTCCGAGCGACCGCCCCGCTCTCGGGCTACGCGGATGAAGCAGAAGGGGGTTTCAGATCCATCGATCGTTGGACCTTTGAAACGGCTGGCCGGGGACGTCCAGCCCTACCGGAATATACAAAGGTGGCGGTGCACCAGGGAGGATACGGGGAGAACGTCATCCGTCATCCGAAAGGGCTTCGGTCCGTTTGAAAGGGGTCACAGCTCACATCTCGAATTGGCATGCAAGATGTCGAGCAATGACCCCCCGTTCGCACCGTTCCCATCTGACCTCAGATCTCAGATCTCTTCCCCCTTCCTCCGTCATCCGTCATCCGTCATCCGTCGTCCGTCGTCCGTCGTCCGTCGTCCACTTCTGCCTTCTTACTTCTTACTTCAAACTTCCAGCCCCTCCCTACCCTAAACTTTGAAACAGGCGGTCAATCTCCTCGGCCTTGGTTCGATTCTCCTCGAGTTGTTTCCGCGCACCCTCGACCACTTCGGGCGGTGCCTTCGAGGTGAACTTCTCATTCCCCAAGCGGGCTTCAGCGCCGGCGATGGCTTTCTGGAGGCGGGCCAATTCCTTGGTCAACCGCTCACGTTCGGCCTCCAGGTCCACCGATGAAGCCAGGTCCAGATAGAGTGTCCCATAGGGCGTGACCACGGCCGGGGCCGATTCCATCGACTCGGTCCGACTGATTGAGGAAGCACCGGCCATCCGCTCGATCTTGGCGTTGTTGGTCGAGACCACATCCCATTGGGCGTCATCACAGGCCAGGAAGAGAGCGACGTCCCGCCGGCTGGCCAGATTGTAATCCACTTTCAGGGCACGGGCCGAGGCTGTCAGCGTCTTGAGTCCGGCCACTTCTCCCGCTGCTGAGGGGTCCGGCCTGAGACCCAGGGTCCCCAGATCACAATCAACCGTCGCATCCTGAATGAAGCCGTCCTCTCTGCCGTAGCCGAGTTGATGCCATAGTTCCTCGGTAATGAAGGGAATGAACGGGTGCAGGAGCAGGAGCGTCTGTCGGAGGACCAGATCCTGGACGGCCAGGGAATTTTCGCGGGTGTTCTCATCCTGCAATTTCGCCTTCGAGACCTCAACGTACCAGTCGCAGAAATCGTTCCAGAAAAACTGGTAAAGGGTATGGGTGGCACGGTTGAACTCGAAGGCTTTGATGGCCGATCCGACCTCGGTCATGGTGGAGGTCAAATGGGTCAGGATGGCGTGGTCGTCGTTGTCAAATACGCTGCGATCCAATCGCCCGGCGATTGCCTCAAGCGAGGAATTATCGCCGGCCGGCCCGGACATGGTCCGAAAACGACAGGCGTTCCAGAGCTTATTGCAGAAGTTGCGACCACCCTCAATCCTCTCATGGGTGAACCGCACATCCTGTCCCTGGGGGGCGGCCGACAGCATTCCGAAGCGGAGCGCGTCAGCGCCATATTTCGCGATCATATCGAGGGGATCCGGTGAGTTGCCGAGGGTTTTGGACATCTTTCGTCCCTGGGCATCGCGAACCATTCCGTTGAAATAAACGTGACGGAAGGGAATCCGCTGCTCGACCGGTGCACCGGGTCGGGCAAACTCGAGTCCCGCCATAATCATGCGGGCCACCCAGAAAAAGATAATATCCGGTCCCGTCGCCAGGGCGTCGGTCGGATAGAAGGTATCAAACCCTCGTACTGCCATGGCCTTTTCATCCGGCCAGCCGAGGGTCCCAATCGGCCAGAGCCATGAGGACGCCCAAGTATCGAGCACATCCTCCTCCTGCTCCCAGTTCTCCGGATCGTGCGGGCCGTCAACCGACACATGGACCTTGGTTGAATCCTTCAGGTCCTCCTCCGTCAGTTCGGACAACTGGATGCCCTTGCGATACCAGACAGGTATGCGCTGCCCCCACCAGAGCTGACGGCTGATGCACCAGTCCTGGATATTGTTCAACCAGTGCATGTAGACCTTGGTCCAACGCTCAGGGTAGAACTTGATCAGTCCATCTTCGACCACTTTCTTGGCTTCTTCGACCTTCGGGTAGCGCATCCACCACTGCCAGGTCAGGCGGGGCTCGATCGGGACATCAGCCCGCTGGCTAAACCCGACGTTGTTTTCATAGGGTTCTTCCGCCACCAGCAACCCCAGGCTTCGGAGTTTCTCTGTCGCCACTTTGCGCGCTTCAAACCGATCCATCCCGTCAAACTCGGCACCGGCCAGGTTGTTCAGGGTGCCGTCCGGATTGAGGACATCGACGATGGGCAAGTCGTGACGCAACCCGATCTCGTAATCGACCCTGTCGTGGGCCGGGGTCACTTTGAGCACTCCGGTCCCGAATTCGATGTCGATCGCCAGATCCTCCACAATAGGAATGGCTTCGCGGGGGAACGGGCGCCAGACGTGTTTCCCCACCAGCCCCTTGTAGCGTTCGTCGGCTGGATGGACCGCGATTCCGGTATCTCCCATCAGGGTCTCGGGTCGCGTGGTTGATATCTCGAGGAATCGTCCCGGCTCCTCGACCACCTCGTAGCGCATCTTGTAGAGGATCCCGTTCTGCGGCTTCATGATAACCTCCTCATCGGAGATGGCTGTCAAGGTGGCCGGGCACCAGTTGACCATGCGCTTGCCCCGGTAGATCCGCCCCTCCTTGAAGAGTCGCTCAAAAGCGGACAACACGGAGCGGTTGTACTCCGGATCCATGGTAAAGACCAGACGATCCCAGTCGCAGGAACAGCCCATCGCCTGGAGCTGTTTGAGTATGATGCCCCCATGTTTCTCCTGCCAATCCTTGGCCCGCTTCAGAAAAGCTTCCCGTCCGATGTCCCTGCGGGTCCTGCCTTCATCGCGGGCGAGTTGCTTCTCAACCACGGAATGGGTCGAAATGCTGGCATGGTCGGTGCCGGGGATCCAGCAGGCTTCCCTGCCTTCGAGCCGCGCCCGGCGAATGAGCACATCCTGGATGGTGTTGTTGAGAACATGGCCGATATGAAGAACACCGGTCACATTGGGCGGCGGGATGACAATCGAGTAAGGTTCTTTTCCTGCGTCAGGACGGCCCCGAAAGCACTTGGCATCGAGCCAGGATTGGTACCATCGCCCCTCAACCGAGGACGGATCATAGGTCTGAGTAAATTCCGAGGACATGGTTTCGTCTGTGCGGTCGCTGCAGGTTCGGGAAAAAGCCGTGACCCTATCGAGGCCGTCCGAAACAAGACAAGCGGATTTGGATTCGGTCCGACCGATGGACAGGAACACGAGAGTTGGAAAAGTACCCGATCGGTGCCTCCCTTCCTCTTTTCTCAGGTCCGAGATGGCCTTGAATTGCTCCACTAGAGTTTTGCCTTGTCCGCTGCATGTGTCAGCTTCCAAGCCGACACGGTCACGATCCTCCCCGCCCGAACAGATGACTTCCCGAATCCAAAAACACGCCGCTCGTCGCCTCTCTTTTGATCTGGACGCCAGCAAGGCGAAGCGCCTGGCCGCCTGCAAAAAGTTCATGCGGCTCGAATCGGAGATGATCATCATGAGGCAACGGGCCGGTGATTCCGGCGTCAAAGTGGCCCGGATGCGTTCAAAGCTGATCGACGCCCTTTTGACCAAGCTCTTTGCCCACTGCCTGAACATCTATCGCCGGAGCCATGAGGATTCGGAAATCACAGTGGCGCTGATCGCCCTGGGAGGCTACGGGCGCACCGAGCTTGCCCCGTTCAGCGACATCGACCTCATGTTTCTCTACCCGACCGGGATCAAGGCGAAGAAGATCCGGGATCTCCAGCAGACGATGACTGATGAGATTCTCTATATCCTCTGGGACCTTGGATTGAAGGTGGGGCACTCGAGCCGATCGGTCGAGGAGGCCTTTGCCGAAGCCCGCAGCGACATCCAGACCATGACCGCGCTTCTGGAAGCCCGGTTCATCACAGGGGACGAGCATCTCTACCGCTCCTTCAGCGAGGCCTATCGGACCTTTTACCTGAAGGACAACCCGAAGGCCTATATTGCCAAGCGCCTGGATGACCAGGCCACCCGTCGCGGTCGCTTCGGCAACACTGTCTTTCTGCAGGAACCGGACATCAAGCGGGGCGTGGGCGGGCTCAGGGATTTCCAGAATGCGCTATGGATGGCGCAGGTCAGGCTCGGGACGAAGACAGCCGAAGATCTCAACGCCAACAATTACCTGCACAAAAATGAGCTCCGCGACTTTGTACGTGGCTACGATTACCTCCTGCGGGTGCGAAACACGCTTCACTACCTGAGCAAGCGGCCCAACGATCTCCTGAATCTTGAGATGCAGCCCAAGGTCGCCTACCAGATGGGATTCAAGCATCGCGAGCTCCTGACCCGAGTGGAGCAATTCATGCGCATATACTATGGGCATGCCCAGAACATCTACCGGATTTCGAAGCTCCTTGAGCACCGGCTCGCCCTGACCGCTCTGGACGCCGAGGATCGGAAACTCTCCTTTCGTGAGGTCATCCGGGCCCGGCGAATGGACCGGACAAAGATGGTCGACGGGTTTGTGCTTCGGGGCCGGGAACTTGCCTACGAAAACAAGAAGGTTTTTGAGGAGGATCCGAGACGTCTGATCCGGATTTTTCGGCACGCCCAAGTCCTGAACGCGTCGCTGGATTTCGACCTCGAATCGCTCATCCGCGAATCGTTACCATCGATAAGTCAGGAAGTTATCAGTTCGAGCGAAGCCAGTCGGGCCTTTCGGAGCATCCTGCAGACACCCGGGCAGGTCTATCCGGTACTGTTTCAGATGCACGAACTGGGCGTTCTCGGTCGGATCATTCCTGAATGGGAACGCCTCACCTGTCTGGTTCAACATGAATTTTATCACCGATACACCGCCGACATCCACACCCTGAACACGATCCGGGAGCTGGATCTGGTATTCACGAGTTCCGAGCCGATTTTCCAGAAGTACCGCGAGGCGCTGCGCCACACCGAGCATCCGGACCTGCTCTATCTGGTGCTTCTTCTGCATGATATCGGCAAGGCGGATGGGATCAAAAACCACGCGGAAGCGGGTGCCAGAATCGCGGAGCAGATTCTCGCGCGGTTGAAGATCGATCCATCGATTCGGGAGATTGTTCAGTACGTGATAAAAAATCATCTCCTGATGGCACGATTCTGGCAGAAGTATGATCTCGATGATCCCGAGACCGCAAAATTCTTTGCTCGGCAGACCGAGAATTCGACCCATCTGCGTTTTCTGTATGTTCACACCTTCTGCGATGCCCGCGGGACCGCTTCCTCCCTGTGGAACAGCTACAAGGACACGCTTCACACCACCCTGTTCCGGACCACTCTGGAAGCCCTGACCCTGGGCCCCGAGGTTGACAGACGACACGCTGAGCAAAGAGAGATGATCCGAAAAGAGCTGATTGCCAGGCAGATTCCAGATATCAGCGAGGAAGAGATTGCCGCGCATTTCCAACTGTTGCCGGAGCGCTACTTCATCCACACCGATATCGACGAGATAGCGCTCCACCTCAAAATGGTCAACGACCTGCTCAAGACCATCAACCAAACCGACACCCTCGGCGCCCTTCAGCCGGTCATCGACTGGAAGGATGATCTCGACCGCGGATTCACCGTCGTCAACGTCGTGACCTGGGATCGGGCCGGTCTCTTCTACAAACTGGCCGGAGCGCTCAGTGTGTCCGGCCTGAGCATCCTGAGTGCGAAGGTGGTATCCCGATCCGACCACATCGCGATCGACACTTTCTATGTGGTCGAACCAGGCCGGGGTCTCGTCCAGAGCCGGGCCGCAATGGAAAAATTTCAGCGGACCGTCGATCAGGCTCTGGTTGATCACATCGACCTGTATCCGGAGATCCAGGCACAGTCCAAGAAACTCGATTCGAGTCTCCTTCGGTCTACGGACAACCCGCTCCAGTCGACCTTTCCGGCAACGGTTGACGTCTACCATGAACTGTCCCTCAAACGAACGATTATCGAGGTGCAATCACCCGATCATCTCGGCCTTCTCTACCTTCTGGCAAATTCGATTTTCGACCATGGTTTCGACATATCCTTTGCCCGTATAAATACTGAGCGCGGCGTGGCCATAGATACATTCTATATTGAAAACGTGGATCGAAACGAATCCGGGATCGACACCGCGAAATTAATGGAACTGCGCGAATCGCTGGCCCAAATCATAACCCGGGAACCTCAGGAAACGGTGCACTTTTAGTCCCCGGTCTCACTGCACCAGATGGCCATGGGTATGAACCAGGACAACGAGGCGGGTCACAGCGATTCCCAAAGGGTGTTGCTCAGCCTCTACCGAATCGGGAGACTGGCCAGCCGCGCCCGGTTTCCGGACGAAGCCCTTTCGGTCATCATCGACGAACTGGTGGATTTGTTCGAGGCCGATCGCGCGTCCATCTGCCTGATCAACCCCGACACCAATCTGCTCGAGCCCGAAATCACCCGGGGATATCTCGAAGGTGAAATTGAAGGTTCCATGGATCCGGGACGTGGATCGTCCGGTTGGGTCGCCTTTCACAATCGATCACTGCTGGTTTCCGATTTCACGGCTCCCGGAAATCCCCACTCCGGACCGAACGGGATCCGGTGCCGGATGACCGTTCCCATGGAGGACAACGGGCAGGTTCTCGGTGTGATCAATCTGGATCGATTGGAACCAGACAGCTTCGATCAGCACGATCTTGAACGACTGGAAACCGTGCGGGACGAGGTGACCGCCGTTCTGCAGCGACTCTGGGTCATGGCCCACCTCAACATCAAAGCCAACCAATTGGAGGTCCTCATCAATATCGGTCAGAGTCTGGTGACAAAGCTCGAATTGGATGAATTGCTTTCGAGTGTGGCTCGGGAAACTCAGGAGATCTCCCGCAGCCAACTCTGCACCATTCAGCTATATCAGCCGGAGACGGATAAGGTCAGTCTTCGGGCCAGCCACCCAACCGGAAATTCAGAGACAAGCCCGGCAGAACTCGATATCAATGATTCGTTGGCCAGTGCCGCGATCAGAACCCGCCGGCAGGTCGAGTTCCGCCGTCTGCAATCAGCTGACTTTTCCGAGGTGGCCGACATTCCCACAGACCCGACAATCCAGTCGGTGCTTTCCACTCCGATTCTCCTGGATGGTAACGTGATCGGTGTGATCCATATTTTCACCGACGATATCCATCGGTTCGCCAATGAAGAAAAACGCCTCCTCAGCGCTCTGGCCAGCCTGGCCGCAGTGGCCATTCAGAACACACGTCTCTATTCACGGGTTTTCGAAAGCGAGGAGAGTCTGCGTCGCAACGAGAAGCTGACCACCCTCGGACTTCTCGCCGCCGAGATCGCGCATGAGATTCGCAATCCTCTGACCGTCCTGAAGCTGCTTTTCGGTTCTCTGAACCTGGAGTTTGCCAAAGATGATCCGCGCAGTACGGACGTCTCCATCATCCAGGAAAAACTCAATCAACTCGAATCGATCGTCGGTCGTGTTCTGTCGTTTGCCAAGGCACCGGGCAGCCTGCACGCCAGGTGGAACATCGATGAAATCGTCCGTGAGACGTGCCTTCTGGTTCGCCTGAAATTGCATCAATCAAAGATACATATGCACTATCACCCTCCATCTGCTCCGCTGATCGTCGATGCGAACAAAGGACAGATTCAGCAGGTACTGCTCAATCTCCTGCTCAATGCGACCGAGGCCATGCCACGCGGCGGCAACGTGACCATACGGTGTTCGGAGGAGCGGGAGAACCAGGTGTGCCTCGCAGTAATCGAGATCGAGGATACTGGCGGAGGGATTCCCGATTCCGTCCAGCCCAAACTCTTCAGTTCCTTCCTGAGCGGAAGGACCGATGGGACCGGACTCGGCCTGGCCATCGTGAAGCGCATCATGCAGAGCCATCATGGAGACATCGAAGTGATCCGTTCAGACCCCCGCGGCACTGCCATGAAGCTCTCCATGCCGGCGGTATGAGGGCACTTTGAGCCTTACTCCTTCAACTCAACGTTCCAATAGGCGAGGTCGAGGAAGTCCTTCCAATGCGTATGGCCCGGACGATCGATCACCAGGCTGATGACCGGGCGCCACTTTGGTTTCGACGGTTTGCGACGGAGGCGCATCGATGCCTCATGAGGTAACCGATTCGCCTTTCTCGTGTTGCACCTTATGCAGGAGCAGACGACGTTTTCCCAAGTCGTCTTGCCCCCGTAATGTCTGGGGATGACGTGATCCAGGTTCAGCTCTTTGCGGTCAAAAACCTTTCGGCAGTACTGGCATCGGTTACCGTCCCGCTCAAAGACGTTGTTCCGTGTCAGCTTCAACTCCTTGCACGGCAACTTGTCGAAAACGCTGAGCAGAATAACCCGAGGAACCCGAATCGTGTGGCAAATGGTGTGGACCGCGTCCATTCGGTCCAAGGGCGGGTTGGAACTCGAAAAGTCGATCCAATCCAGCATCGAAAAAACGTGATAGTTCTCGTCGGAAAGGTGAACGACCTGAGCATGCCCTTGTGTAAGAATCGCAAAGGCGCGTCTGGCTCCAACTACGTTGACCGCCTGCCAGAGGCGGTTCAGAACCAGAACCGGTTGGGTAAGTACCGCGTCCATCTTGAAACTGGACGGTTACGACGCCCATTTCAGCTGTCAAGCGTGGACAAGGTCCCGCCCTGGGCGCCGGTCTACCTGAGATTCAGCGTGTCACCTTCAAAGATCAGATCCAGTTCGGGAACGACCACCGCCTTGCGATCTCCATCCCGGCGAACCCGTCCGGCCACCCAGGCGTCGTAACCAGCGCCGACCGCCGCTTCAACGGTCTGATCGGCCGCTTCGGGGGCGACAATAGCCGCAAATCCCACGCCCATATTGAAGGTGGCGAAAGCTTCCCGCATCTTGATTGGCCCCGCTTTCATCAGAAATTCGAAAAGGGGCGTGATCGGTCGCACCCGGTCGATCTCATAGACGAAGGGCTCGTCGAGACGCATCAGTTTGCGCCAACCATGCCCGGTCACGTGGGCCACGTAGTTGAGCTTGATCGATCGATCGAGACATGCCTTCACGAATGCCACATAGATGACGGAAGGGGCCAGCAGCGCCTCGCCATAGAGCGTGTCGTCAGAAAGCCTGGTCAGGTAACCGTCGGGGAGATTGTCGGCGATCTTTCGGCACAGGGTTAGCCCGTTGGTCTGCACCCCCGATGAAGCCAGAAAGATGATGGCATCACCGTCGTTTACGTCACCCGTAATCCGATTCCCCTTCGGGGCGACTCTCCCGACAGCTGATCCGGCCAGAACTATAACCTCAGGGTCGATCATACCCTTCAGAGTGGGCGTTTCGCCGCCACCCCAAACCGCCGAGGACAAGCGACATCCCTCCGCCCAGCCCTCAACCAGTTCTCTGGCCCTTTCTTCGTCCGCGAACCAATCCGAATCTCCAACCGCCGCGTGCATGGCAATCGAGATAGGCAGGGCACCGCAGGTCACCAGATCATTTACAATGGTAGCGACCGTGTCGATGGCCACCGCACGATAGTAGCAACGGCCGGTCAGCGCCTGCATCGCATCGGCGACCAGGTTCTTGGTGCCAAGACCTTCCTCAACATGAGCGAGGTAGTGGTCGTCCGCTTCGATCAGGTAGGCGCTCTCGCCGCGGGTCGCGACCGGTTCCCGATAAGCGTGTTGGGCCAATTGGTCGACCGTGCCCCGAGCGGCGACCTGACAGGCTCGTTTGAAGGTATCGAGCTGGTCGTAGCGGACGCCGGAGGATTCGTAACTGAGCGACATAGGAAAGTAGGCTGTAGGCTGTAGTAACGAGAAACCGGAAGGATGAAAACGCGAGACTACCCGGGGGGGGAACCGGGCGGGTGATTCTGGATCTTGGTATTTCGGATCAGAAGCCAACGACTCCCGACTGACATTTCAATAGCTGCGGACATCCGAGTCCTCAAAGTAGTTGATGAAAGCCTGATTCACCACTCGGACCCCGCCTGGGGTCGGGTAGTGCCCGGTGAAGTACCAATCGCCGGTCGAATCGGGCAATGCCCGGTGGAGATTCTCGATCGTCTGGTAGATGACGATGACCTCGCCTTTCCAGTCGAGATCGGTAGGCGCCACCAGGGACGCTATCTTGGCCGAGACTTCATCCGCGGTGAATCCATCATAGAGGCGCCGCACTTCGTTGCGCATTTCGGAAGGCGGCAGGGCTACCTGCTCCAAACAGGCATGGTAGACATCCTTGATCAAATCCTCCTGACCCCGTTCCTTCAACAAGGCAATGGTCGCTTCAAACGCGATGAATTTGCCCAGTTCCGACATGTCGATTCCATAGCAGTCCGGATATCTAATCTGCGGAGCGGTCGATACAATGACGATCCGCTTGGGATTGAGTCGGGCGAGAATTCTCAGGATCGACTTTCTCAGGGTGGTGCCCCGGACAATCGAATCATCCACGCAGACCAGGCTGTCTTCCGGACCGGCTATCCCGTAGGTGATATCATAGACATGGGACACAAGTTCGTTGCGCCACTTTTCCTGCCCGATGAAGGTTCGCAGCTTTATGTCCTTGTGAGCCACCTTTTCGCCCCGAGGCCAGTTTCGCAGGATCAGATCGTCGATCAGTTCCTCGGTAAGCGAACCCTCGGAAGCTGCCTTCAGGAGGGCCGCCTTGACGTCCTGGCGCCGCCGCAGACGCAGCGCCTCCATCATCCCGAAATAGGCCACCTCCGCAGTATTGGGGATGAAACCGAACACGGCCCGTTCGAGATCATTGTCGATCGCCTTGAGGATCTGGTCGAGAAGACAACCACCGAGTTTTTTTCGCTCGGCATAAATATCAGCGTCATTGCCCCGAGAGAAATAAATCCGTTCGAAAGAGCAGCATTTGCGTTCGCCCACCTCGGTGAACAGCTCCTGTTTCAGGGTCCCGTCCCGCTTCATGACCAGGATCTGCCCGGGGGGCACTTCCTGGATCTCGTCAATCGACTTGTCAAAAACGGTCATAAGGGGAGCTCTTTCCGAAGCCACCGCAAAGACCTCGTCATCCTCGAAATAGAATACCGGACGGATGCCATTGGGGTCGCGAAGCACGAATGCGTCACCATTCCCGATGGCTCCAATAATTGAATACCCGCCGTCCCATCTGGCCGCGGCCGCCCGGACCACCGCAGCGGGATCGAGATCACCCATCATCCGCTTCGAGAGTTCCTCCCCCGATAATCCCTCGGTCCTCAATCTGTGATAAAGATCATCATGGGCCTCATCGAGGTAGAACCCCACCTTCTCGAGCAAGGCCTGGGTGTCGGTCACAAAAATCGGGTGCTGACCCATGGCGATCAGGCTCTCGTTGAGCTCCAGCGTGTTCGTCATGTTGAAGTTGCCGGCCAATATCAGGTTGCGGGTCGGCCAGCTGCTTCGGCGAAAGAACGGATGGCAGGCACCCATGTGGTAACCACCTGAGGTGCCATAACGCAGATGCCCGAGGTAGAGTTCGGCACCAAAATCGAAGTGGGTTTTCACCGTGGCGGGAAACTCAGGGAAGGCAATCCCGTCGCGAATCAGCGCCCGATAATCCTTGAGCAGATCCCTGAAAATCCGGTCGAGCGGATTCTGCTTAATATTGCGCTCGCGGAACATATAGGGAGCGCCCGGCGGCATGCCAAACTTGACCGCCGCGATCCCGGCCCCGTCCTGGCCGCGATTATGCTGTTTCTCCATCAGGAGAAACAATCGAAACAGACCATAAAGGGGGGTGCCGTATTTCTGGAAAAAATAATCAAGTGGCTTCTTCAACCGCACGATGGCGACACCGCACTCATGTCTCAGGGAGTCACTCATGTCTGAACCAGGCCCGGACGTTCCATCCGTTTTTCGATCGATTTCTCCCAGGTTTCACGCAGATCTTCCACGGTCCAATGAACCGCGACGTTGTCCGAACCCAACCCCAGGTTGAACCGCCCGTCATCGGTGACTACGCCAATGGTCCCGGCGATAACACCGCCCGCCTCGGCCGCGGTCAGAAAAGCCTCCTCGTGCACCGGTTCCACGGAAACCAGGATTCGACCCTGACTCTCGCCAAAGAGCGTCGCATCGAGTCGCCTTCCGGGTTCCGGATCGACCTTGATATCCATGCCCAGACCACCCGTATCCAAGAGCATCTCGACCAGTGCAACCAGAAGACCGCCCTCCGAAAGATCGTGGGCCGCCACCACCCGCCCGGCCCGAATCTCGGTCAGAAGAAACGCGTTCTGTGTCTTCTCCACCTCGAGGTCGACCTTCGGGGCGCGCCCGACCTTCAGCCCGTGGATGATCTTCAGGTATTGGCTGGCACCCAGTTCGTCAGGCAGGCCACCGATCAGGACAAGTTTCTCGCCCGGGTCCCGGCAGAACTGACGCGTGACGTGCCCGGACTCCTCGATCAAACCAACCACCGACACGACCGGTGTCGGGTCGATCGCCCCGGCCTGGTTTTCGTTGTAGAGGCTTACGTTGCCCCCGGTAACCGGAATGTCATAGGCGTTGCAGGCATCGGCGAGGCCTCGGACCGATTCTCGGAAGGTATAGAAGACTTCCGGCTTGTTCGGATTACCAAAATTGAGATTGTCGGTCATGGCCAGGGCACGTGCTCCGGAACAAGCCAGATTGCGGACACATTCCGCCATCGCTCCAACTCCCCCTCGATAAGGATCCAGGCAGCAATAGCGCCCGTTTCCGTCGTTGGCCATGGCGAGGTATTTTTTTTCGTCACCGACGTGGACGCAGACCACACCGGCATCACTGCCGGGTGCGACCACCGTCCCGGCCATCACCATATGGTCGTATTGTCGCCAGACCCATTGCTTACCACCGAGTGTGGGGTGGTCGAGCAGCTTCGGTAAGGTGGATTTGACCCCCTCTGAATCGAGGTCGGCCAATGCATCCGGCTGCCAGTTCCAGGTCGTCTTCATGTAAGCCGGCTGGACAGCCTCACGATGATAGAGCGGTGCCTCATCGGTCAGGGAACGAGCGGGCATATCGGCTACAACGACGCCGCGGTGCCGGACGACCATGCGATCTCCATCCATGACCTGACCGACCTGGACGGCGTGAAGATCCCACTTTTCAAAGACCTCTTCGATCTCCTGTTCACGGCCCTTCTTCACGATGACCAACATGCGTTCCTGGCTTTCGGAAAGCATGATCTCGTAGGAATTCATGCCCGTCTCGCGCTGCGGCACCAGGTCGAGATCGATCTCGATCCCGGTCTCACCGCGACTGGCCGTCTCGCAGGTCGAACAGGTGAGGCCGGCGGCCCCCATATCCTGGATACCCACCACCAGGTCGGGGATCTCCATCATCTCGAGGCAGGCCTCAAGCAGGAGTTTTTCCATGAAGGGATCACCCTTTTGCACGGCCGGACGATCCGCCTGGCTTTCCTCGGTCAACTCGCGCGACGCAAAACTGGCTCCCCCCAGGCCGTCCCGCCCGGTCGGTGCCCCGACGTAGTAGACGGGATTGCCGGTTCCCGAAGCGGCGCCCCGTTTTATCTGGTCGTGCCGCAGGATGCCCAGGCACTGGGCATTGACCAACGGGTTGCCCTCGTAGCAGGGATCAAAGTTGATGTCGCCGCCGATATTCGGAATCCCGATGCAGTTTCCGTAATGGGCAATGCCCGATACCACACCACGCACCAGGTGCCGCACCTCCGCGCTTTCGAGTTCCCCAAAGCGCAGCGAATTGGTCAGCAGGACCGGACGTGCGCCCATGGTGAAAATATCCCGGATGATGCCCCCCACACCGGTCGCCGCCCCTTCGAATGGTTCGACAAAACTCGGATGATTGTGGGATTCAATCTTGAACGCGACCGCCCAACCGCCACCGATATCGATCACTCCGGCGTTCTCCTCGCCGGCCTTGACCAGGACCCGACCCACCTCGGGGTTCTCCTCCGCCTTATCGTTGGGAAAGAGCTTCAGCAGCACACGTGAGTTCTTGTAGGAGCAATGCTCCGACCACATGACGCTGAAGATTCCCAATTCGGTCAGGTTGGGCTCGCGCCCGAGGATCCGGATGATGGTCTGGTATTCCTCCGGGAGCAGACCGTGCTGTTCGACCAGCTCAGGCGTGATGACCTTATTGAGAACAGGATCCGGATTGGGAGGGAGAGCGGTACTCATGCTGGCGGTGTCAGGAAACGGCGGTGGTCGTGGTCGACGCCGTGTCGAGGATGGCCCGGAGAATCTTCAGACCGTCCATCGAGGGATGATAGGGTTCGAAGGCGCGGTCGGGATGGGGCATCATGCCGAAGACATTTCCGCGCTTGTTCCGGATGCCCGCGATATTTTCTATCGAGCCGTTCGGGTTGGCGTCCGGAGTCAGTCGCCCTTCCGCATCACAATAACGCAGAAGAACCTGCCGGTTTGCTTCAAGAGACGCCAGCCCTTCCCCGTCGATACGGAAGTTTCCTTCGCCGTGCCCGATGGGCAGCTGTATACGTGAGCCGATCGATTCCGGATTGAACACAGGAGTCGAGTCCTGCACCGCAAGCGTCGGTGTCACGCACCGGTATTCGAGGCAATTGTTCCAGATGAGGGCACCCGGGAGAAGTGATGCTTCGCAGAGGATCTGAAATCCGTTACATATGCCAAGGACCACCCCGCCGCGTTCGGCAAACTCCGAAACCGCACGCATTATCGGCGAGAATCTCGCGATGGCGCCGCAACGGAGGTAATCACCATAGGAAAACCCGCCCGGTATGACCACCACATCGAGGTCCCCCAGGTGATCGTCCTTGTGCCAGATCATCCTGGCCTCAACGTCCATTCCACGGGTGAAGGCGTGGAGGGCATCCTGATCACAATTGCTCCCGGGAAACTGAATCACGCCCACGCTCATGATCGGGCCCTCCCGGAGATGGAGATTGTCCGGACTGCTCTCCCCGCCGGATTGATTCTCGAACCCTTCACGATGGGACCAGTTCCCAGCGGTAATCCTCGATCACGGGATTACTCAAAAGTTCGTGGCAGTATTTTTCCACGGACTTTGAAAACTCGGGACCGGGCTCTCCATCCACCTCGATCTCAATCATTTTACCAACCCGGACATTGCGAAGATCCGCCATCCCCAGACTTTCGAGCGCATGGCCAACAGCCGCTCCCTGGGGATCCAGAACGTTCTTCTTTGGCGTGACGTAGACGACGACTTTCACAGCGGTAGAAAAGCACCCATCACGATCCAAAACCGGCACGCGTCAAGTGAATTAAAGAGAGGACGGAAATAGGGTGAGGAGCACACTCAGGGCGCGTTGATAATTTAGAGAATGTCGGTCTCCAGTCAATCAAAGTGCCCTGAAGAACGGAGGCGACCCAGATGCCCGTGCCTGGTCGCCTCTTCGTTCAGCCACCTCAAGACTTCTTCCTTCTCTCTTCAACCTTCTTACTTCGTCTTCCTCTCGGGTGATATCTTTCGTGCTGGTCGAGCAGACGGCTTGATTCCACCGCCGTGTAGATCTGCGTGGTGGCGATGTCTGCATGGCCGAGCATCTCCTGGATCGATCTGAGGTCGGCGCCGCCGCTGAGCAGGTGGGTGGCGAATGAATGCCGCAGAAGATGCGGCTTGACGTTCTTCTTGATGCCCGCGTCCAGCGCGTAGCCCTTGAGCATCACCCAGACCGTTTTCCGCGACAAAGGGCGTCCTCGCTCACTGAGAAAAAGACAACTGCCGGTCTTTGCCTTCACAAAGACCGGACGGGCCGAGACGAGGTAAGCTTCAATCGCTTCGACCGCTTTTCTGCCCACCGGCACGATCCGCTCCTTGGAACCCTTGCCCATCACCCGAACAAGCCCCCGCTTCAGATCGACCTCTTGAAGAGTGAGCGAAACGATCTCCGAGACGCGAAGTCCACTCGAATAGAGGAGCTCGAGCAAAGCCCGTCCTCTTACCCCGTAGGCGTCCACCGGACGGGGCGCATCCAACAGTCGATCGACTTCCTTCAGCGTCAAGGTTTCAGGAATCCGGCGGCGTGCCTTCGGGCCTGATATCAACTCGGTCAGATCATCCGGCCTGATCTGTTCCCGCACAAGGTATCGGGCCAGTCCGCGAACCGAGGTCAGTTTCCGGGCCACGCTCGAAGCCGCATAACGCTCGGAATCGAGTCCATAGATCCAGTCCGTCACCTGGGCTGAAGTAACGGTACTCCAGTCCCTCGCTCCCGCCCGCTGCAGATGTCTTGAGCAGTCCTCCAAGTCTCTCCGATAAGCATCAAGCGTGTTCGCAGACAGACCGCGTTCGAGGTCGAGATAGGCCAAGTAGGCGTCGAGCCGCCCGGCCAACCCTTCCTTCAGGGGGCGATGCCGGTCCGAGGGCCGGGACTGCTTGGAGGACGACGGTTCAGCGCCGCCGAGGTCCGTAACTGCGAATGGGGGCGTTCCGCTCAACGTTGACGTTTCTCAAGCGGTAGGTGATGCGGGCCTTGTCAAGATCGTAGGGACTCATTTCCATCTTAACCATGTCCCCGGCGGTGATCTTGATGAAATGCTTGCGGAGTTTGCCGGATATATGCGCCAGCACAGTATGGCCGTTTGGTAATTCCACGCGGAACATCGTTCCCGGAAGAACCGTGACTATCTTACCTTCAACTTCAATCTTGTCATCCGCCATAAATTGGGTCGCGACGCATCGGTGGCTCGATCATTGAGTCCACCCGACTGTCCGCAGAGGAGTTGTCTCGCCTATTTCTGATTCGAGAGTCAAGGCTTAATCGCAGAATCGAACGCCGCTAAGTCGTTCATCGCGAACACCGCGACACAGATCATGCCACCGTTTCCACCCTGCCCGCTCCAAAAAGTCTTTCTATCCCAGCTCAATCGGGACGACGCCTTTTACATGGCCTTCGCCTTCAATCGAGCGATCGATGCATGGAATGACGACGAGGTGCCGATCGGGGCGATCGTGGTGGTGGGCGGCGAGATCGTGGGATCTGCGCACAACCGCGTCTCCGGAACGGGCGACCCGACCGCCCACGCCGAGATCATTGCCATCACTCAGGCCGCATCAGCAATCGGCGACTGGCGATTGAAAGATGCCACCCTCTATGTGACCAAGGAACCATGCCCCATGTGTTCGGGCGCCTGTATCATGTCGCGGGTCAGTCGGGTCGTCTATGCCGTCTCCGATCAGAAGATGGGATGCCTCGGTGGTGCGACCGATCTGAACGCGTTGCCGGCAAGCAATCATCACTTTGTCGTGGACAGGGGGGTGATGGAACACCTATGCCGCGAACTCATCCAAGCCTACTTTCGCCTGAAGCGGGTAAGTGCCCCTGCTCCGGAAACGTCCTGAACAACCACCCCCCGCGTTTCCCATCACCCCCTGAAACGGCCAAAAACCACACCCTCAGGTTGACCTGCGAGGCCGCTCAATCTAGATTCATGGTTAGTTCACTCATAAAGTTAAGAAACATCACCATGACCTACGAATTACCCAGTCTTGATTACGCGTATCGTGCGCTCGAACCCCACATCGATGCTCGCACGATGGAGATCCATCATACGAAGCATCACCAGACCTACATCACAAACGTGAACGCCGCCCTCGAAGGTCATGCCGATCTGGCGGCCAAGTCGGTCGACGACCTGATCTCTGATCTCGGGTCGGTTCCCGAGGCGATCCGCACAGCCGTCCGCAATAACGGTGGCGGCCACGCCAACCACTCCTTTTTCTGGAAAGTGATCGGACCCGACGCCGGAGGTTCACCTACCGGGAAGCTGGCCGAGGCAATCGATTCGACATTCGGTGGTTTTGACTCGCTCAAGGAGGCCTTTCTCAAAGCGGCAGCCACCCGATTCGGCAGTGGTTGGGCCTGGATCAGTGTGAAGGATGGTGCGTTGGCGGTACACTCGACCGCCAACCAGGATTCGCCGCTGATGGACGGTGCCGCACCCATTCTCGGACTCGATGTCTGGGAACACGCCTATTACCTCAACTACCAGAATCGACGGCCCGACTACGTGGCCGCCTTCTGGAACGTTGTCAATTGGGACGCCGCCGAGGCCAACTACCTCGCCGCCACCTGAGGACCGTCCCCTCTCCCATTCTCAGCCGTTCCGCGCACCAGCCGAGCGGCTTTTTTCCTGGGACTCCATGAACATTCGAACCAGTCAGCTCCGAATGCTTCAAGGTTCCCTCTGGTAAACGAAATTCGCCTGTGAGGTGGACCCCAGGCTCTGGGGACTCAGTCGGGTGGTTTTTCCTGTCTCGGAATCGAGAAGCCAGACCTCCTGGCCGCGGGACGATCGTCGAGTGAAGACCAGGTGACGCCCGTCGTTTGTCCAGCAGGGCTCGATTCCATCAGTCGACCCCTGGGTCCTGACCACGCTCTTGCGTTTGGAGAAACTGTAGGTGGCAATCTGAAACTGCTTCCCCGAGGCCACCGTGAAAACGATCAAGTCAGGGTTGACCTTGTTCCAATCGGGCTCGGCACAATAACCGCTGATATTTGTCGGGATGCGCTTAAGCGAGCCGCCGGTGGTGGCCAGAAGGAACAGCTGGGGCTTGCCGGCCAGATCCGAAGTAACCACCAGACGATCACCAAAGGGCGACCAGGAGGGCGTCGCCTCAATCGCATTGGTATTGGTCAAGCGTCGAATCTGGCGGCCTTGGGCGTTGCTGACATAGACTTCCGGGTTGCCCTCTCCGGTGAGGATCATGGCCACCCGGCTCCCATCCGGACTGTACCGGGCACTGCTGTTGGTACCCTTCAAGCTCACGAATGCCTTCCGTTGCTGGGTGACCGTATCGATCTGGAAGATGTCGGGAAACCCCGTCTCAAAGTAGCTGGTATAGATTATCTTCGTGCCATCCGGTGACCATCTCGGCATGATCGACTCGGACCGGTCGCTCGTCATCTGGAGTGCCTCGCCAAAAAAGAGATCTGAAACATAGACTTCCTTGGAACCGGTCCGCTCACTGATGAAAGTCAGACGACCGGCGAAGTAACCCGGCGTACCCGCCGTTTTCATGACTGCACGATCGGACGCGCGGAAGAGAGCATTCCTCAAAGAGGCTCCCCTGACTGTATCCCGATAGAGCGTTTGAGCCGGGTTTCCCGACTCGATGGACAAGGTGATCGAGTTGGTCCCCCCCACTGCAAACTTAAAGACGAATTTGGCATCCGACACACTTCGAACCACCCGGAAACGCCCGTGACTGGAAAACGCGTTTTCAGCCAACCGCCGAATCTCGACCGAATCCGCAATGATTTTCACCGGTATCACCGTGACTTCCAACTGAACCGTGATGTCACCGAGTTCCTTGACCTGTCCGAAGACATGACCAGCGCTCAGGCCGACACCGATGGAAAGAACCAAGAATACAAAACGACGAGTGTACATATCTGAGGAAAAAAGTTTAGAACAGTGTGACATCTTCCGGTTCCCTTCTATTTACAGGCGCCGCCCTCAGTTCAACCCTTAAGGCACTTTGATTAATTGGAGACTGTTATCGTTTTGCAGAAAACCAGGAACCGCAAGGCGGTCGTGTCGAGGGTATCCCCATAGGGCTATCCTCGGTTCGACCAACGCCGCGGGCCTGGGATTTCTGCATAACCCGAAGGGCGGCAAGGCTTTGAGCGTGGACCGCGTTGTCCGGGCCGGGACATACCCACCGGGTATGCCCGCTGGCCCGACCGCCTTGCCCGACGCCCAAATCCTTGCCGCGCCAACCGTCTCGAATTAATCAAGGTGCCCTCAAGGGCACTCGAGGGTTCAAAAAAATGCGGACGAAGGTTGATCGATGAGCGCCCTGAAAGAATTGCGGCGTTCACGTATTGACCTCTTTGGAAGGGTTGCTTTGGTACCGGGTTGAACCTTCAACCGAAAAAACATTGAGCCTCGAAGCCGTAAATTCCGCCCTCAAAACAATCAGTTATCCCGGGTTCAGTCGGGACATAGTATCTTTCGGGCTGGTGCGCTCGGTCGACTTTCGCGAGGGCAAGGCCTTGGTCAAACTCGCGATTACGACCTCGGACCCGACAATCCCCAGGCAAATCAAGGAAGCCGTTGAGCGCACGCTCCTGAATGTCGATGGCGTAACGGACACGGTGGTCGAACTCGCGGTCAGCGCGCCCAAGAACCAACCCGTGCAATCCACCGTCCCCGAACCGACAGGAGTTCCCGGAATCAGATTCACCATCGCGGTGGGTAGCGGAAAGGGAGGTGTCGGTAAATCCACCATTGCTGTGAACCTGGCGTGCGCGTTTGCCCAGTTGCTCAAGGAGGAACCCGAAGCCCCCGGGGTCGGACTGATGGATTGCGACATCTACGGCCCGACCGTTCCGTTGATGACCGGATTGAGCGGTCGACCGGAGGTTGAAGGCGACTCGCTTGTCCCGATGCAGCGGCACGGACTCCGGGTCATGTCGATGGGCTTTCTGGTCGATGACGAAACTCCCGTTGTCTGGCGAGGTCCCATGATTCAGAAGACCATCGAACAGTTCGTGCAAAACGTTAGCTGGGGTCGCCTCGAGGTGCTGGTCGTGGATCTGCCACCAGGTACCGGCGATGCCCAACTTTCTCTGGTTCAGACCGTCCCACTCTCGGGAGCGGTGATCGTGACCACACCGCAGGCGGCCGCCACCAATATCGCCCGCAAAGGCGGTCATATGTTTACCAAGGTCAATGTCCCTCTGATCGGGGTCGTCGAAAATCTGAGCTACCAGGAGATTCCGGGAACGGACAAACGTTTCTTCCCCTATGGGCAGGGTGGCGGAGAGCAGACGGCTGAAGCCTTGGGAACCGACCTTCTCGGTCAAATACCTCTGGATATGGCCGTCTGTCAGGGCGGAGATGCCGGCGAGCCCATCGTCATCACCGATCCCGAAAGCCTGGTGGGCACCCAATTCAGGGTCATCGCCCGGAAGATCCTCGACCGGCTGCGAACGGCCCAGCAGTGAACTTACGGATTTCTATGACCGGCGGTTGCCTAAAGCAGCAAGGCCATCCTGGTTCGGGCACCCTTCCCACCAGCCTTGAGGTTGGGCACAGATCCCGGTTGACAGCTTTTTCACACGCGTGTAGGGTTTCAAATGCCTCCCTGCTGAATTTCCGCTTCCTGTTCGAATCGGCGGCCACATGGCTTCGTCTGAGTGTCTCGAACGCGTGCCGGTGATCTGGATGGGTGGGGTCAGGCAATACAATCGTAGACAAAACTCAGGTCTTCAATTTTCGATTGCCCGCGATTCAATTTCTTTCACCTTTTTGCTCTCTCAACCCAATTCGCAACCACGCGCAAAGATCCAACCAAACCCGTTGATTCGATGACAATGGCCGTCCAGGACCCAGAGCAGGGACAACACGAGTTCGTCAAGCAATCCAGTCTCTACCAGGAATTTCTGGCAGAGCGCGAAGAGATCTTGAAGCACAAGTGGATTGAGTCAGAGCGTCTTGGGCACGATGTTGGTTTCGAGCGGGCCCTGCTGGACTGGATCCGCAAGCACCGGGAAAGCTGGCGGGCAAGCCGCCGACAGAGCATCGCACAATCCGGCGATAAATCGAGCGGCTGACCCTTTCAGATCACCGCCTGGAGAACCTGGGAAATCCCGCCAACCGAAGGCGGAGATCCCTTATTTGGAAACTTCCTTGTGGATCGTGTGTCGCTTGAGGTGGCGATTGTACTTCTTCTTTTCCACCTTTCCGGACTGGAGTTTCTTATTGCGGGAGGTCAGGTAGCGTGAAGCGGGTTTCCCCTCTTTCCGGGCTTCCGTGCATTCGAGTATGACAAGATCGCGTGGCATGACGTAAAAACGCCCAACAAACCCCAGACCACAGCCCAAGGCAATATCAAAACGATGAATTATTAAGATGTCCCTTCCGCAAGAGTTGCATCCATACCTTCCTCATTCCGCTAGGTCTGCCCGGCCACGCCCTTTTCAAAAAGAGGAAGCAGGACTCCCCGGCGAAACACGGTGACCTGACCGGTACTGGAGGAAACGACGATCGAAATACACTGGGTGGCCAGGGAGATGGCCGCGGCCGCGGCATGGCGCGAACCCAGCCCGCCCGGAAGGGCATGGTAGTAGTCGGGGGCATAAATCAGGCTGCCGGAAGAAGTAATAACCCCGTCGCCCCGGATTATGAAGGCGCCGTCCACCGAGGAGAACTCCTTGATTGTCTCGTCCATGAACGGGTTGAGTATGTTTCGGTCCTCTTCCCTATATCCATAAAATGGATTCAAAACGAGCGGTTTGGACATCTTCTCGACCCGGGCCGAGTCGCCGAGAACAAAGAGCGCGCCCACCGGACGGCCTTCCCGCCCCTCCACCGCCAGTTCCATCGCGACCGCAATGACCCGTTCAAACACCTCGGGCTTGACGTCCGGGGGGAGAAAGTCGGACTGGTCGACCAGCAGAGTCTTAAACTCGCGCTGGACGTCGACCACCACGATGGTGTCAAAAAGGTCACTTTCCGGGATGCCACCCACGCAGCAGATTCGGTCATTGAACTCGATGATGCTTCTGGTCAACCCGACCAGGACTGCGCTGCGCAGTTGAGCCAGCCGGGTCTTGGAAAAAGAACGAACCTGGATGACGGCTGCAAAGTGCTTGGGGTCGAAGTAGGTTTCGCCGGCGTTGCGGGTGACCAGGATCGTCTTGAACTTCGGAAACCATTTCGTCACGGCCGGGGCGGTGGTCAAGGTGTCGCCAAACAGGGCGATGGTCGAGCAATTGCTGCCCTTCGCGATCTTTTCTGCTTCCCGGAGGATCAACCGATTGGTTCGATTCTGTCTGACCAGCACCGGTTTGGCAGCCAGTCCGCCAAAGCCGGCCGTCAGGCGAGCGTAAAGAACATCGAGGTCCGGCGCGTTGACCATACTGTCCACAACGTCCCTTTCCTTGAACAGGCGCGCGACCGACGAAAGCACCTGAAGGTAATCCCGCGAGTGGTCGTCCGCGATCAGAACGAAAACGATATGCACCAAATCGCTCTCTTTCAGTCCGTCATATCGGATGCCGTCGCGACTCCGACCCACCACAAACAGGTACCGCCGTTTCATATTGATCCGGACATGGGGAAGGATCACGCCGCAGCCCAGGTAGGTCGTCATCGTGCTCTCACGTTCGAGCAGGTTCTTGAGGAGCCTCGATTCGTTGAGGTCCTTGAACCGTCCCGCACTGACCGCGAGCAACTCCTTCAGTGCCCCTTCCAGGGTGTCACTTTCCAAGTCGATGACCCGCCCGCGGGTTAGAAATCGATCCAGGCGCATGAGGCGATCACGCTGTCATGGAATGCGTCCCAACTAACGCTCCCACTCCAGCGCCCCTTTCTTCATTTCGTAGATCAGCCCAAGAACCAGGATACCGATAAAGAAGAGCACGGGTGTCAGGATCGGAATTCCAGCGGCAAGGAAGTCCCGGTAGACGAAAACCCACGGGATCAGAAAGACCACTTCTATATCGAAGAGGATAAAGAGCATCGCAGTGACATAGAACTTCACCGAGAACCGCGTGTGGGTTTGCCCCTCCGAAGGGATACCGCACTCGTAGGCTGAATCCTTGATCTTGTTCCGTGCACTCCGTTGACCAAACAGGTGGCTGACCACCAGGATGACGACGGCGAGCGAGGCAGCCAGAACTGCTTGAACAAGAACGGGAAGAAACTCGGCCAGTGACATGCCCTAGGAAAAGGGAGGCAATGCCATCATTTCAAGTTGAATCTTGTCGAATCGATCACAGTTCGGTCTCGGCCGCACCCACCTTATGCCAACGCACCAGGAGCGAATCCGATGAGCCGAGCCCGATCTGTTCGGCATAGGCCAGCAGTCTCATCTCTCCGGACAACGGTCGGAAACCTGATTCCCGGCGCCCTGCATCGATGCGTTCGCGCATGAGAGCATCCAGCATGACCGGATTCTGACTCAGCCACAGCTTCGGTTCCGAGCGTGTGTAGAGTGAATTGAAGATCGGCCCCCCAATGAACTGAAATCTCTCCAACGAAACCAGGGTGCAGACCCAACCCTCCTGAAGCTCCGGTATTGCCGCCATCTCAGCAACAGCTGCCGGCGCATTGGCCGGGCTTCGAAAAAAGCGAAGGGTATTGCTGGCATTCCAAAGCGTGGCATTGACCAATGCTCCGTTGATCCCGAGCACCGGATGATCCGTGTAGGCGGGGAGGTTGATCCAGAAGTCGACCTCCAGAAGCAGGGGCACGGCCAGGAAACTCTTTCGCTCATTCTCGGACACCTCGCGAGTGGCCTCATCATCCAGAAGCAGGCTGTTGATTCTCGAAGGGAGCGGACTGTCATAGAACCAGAGGGGGTCGTAATAGTCCCCGCTTTCCAGAGCATATACGGGAATTCCACCAAACGTATTTCCGCCCATGCTCAGGGGTGGCAGGAAACCGGCCGATCGCAACCGGTTGTCGTTCAGACCGACGATGAAGAGCTGCTCGCGCTCAAATCCACGACGCTCAAGTGCGGCGGCGAGTGCTCGCACAAGTTCTGGCGGCGTCGAGACGCCCGGTCCCGAATCCGAATACACCTTGAGTCCGACCTTCCCTTTCTTTCCCGGCACCAACATCCGCCCTGAGGACTGCTCGAACGCAGTCAAGACCGCCTCAACCGCGCGGTCATACTCATCGAAGGAGAAATCGCCCAACCCGGTCTCCCAGATATGGTTGGACGGCGGCACTCGAACACCGGCTGCCGGCAGCTGAGCAGCAACCGGCACCATCGCGCTGAGCAACGCCAGAAGCATCGGGACAAACACGAACCGGGTCTTGGGATTGACTAATGCGTTCAGCATGGGAATTTGATCCACTTGAAGACACCATCGCAACAGACGGACGACGAAAGCGTCAAGTTTGGGTTGGATCGTGCGCTCCGCTTGCGCCTCCCTAAGCGACGCGGCGCAGGTATCCACCCTTGACACGTGATTTTGAGGAACGGAATTTAGGGCACCTTGAAAAATTGGAGACTATCATTGTCAGGCAGAAAGCCACGATCGACAAGGTGGTCGTGTCGAGAGTATTGCCGTCGGGCCATCCTCGATCCAACCAGCGCCAAAGGCATGAAGATTCAACCTGACCCGATCGTAAGGGTCAAATTGAAGGTCCGAAACCTGTTTACAGCGGTTCTCGCCTGTCTCCTGGTCGGTTGTGCGAGCAAGGAAGAGATATTCAATCGGAGTTTCCAACAAGCCAATGACATGGCAGATGCGGGAGAGTTCGCTGCTGCGATCGAAATTCTAGTCCCCCTGAACGAAGAAAAGCCCGACTTCATGCCGGTGGTTGAAGCGCTGGCTTTCGCCTACGCCGGAAACGGAGACCATACCCTGGCCGCGTGGCATATGATCCAGTTGGCCGATCTGGATCCTTCCCAGCCCGATCTCAGACTTCTGGCCGCCGAATCTCTGGAAACAGCGGGAGATCCGATCGCCGCAATCGAGCAGTACCGGATTTATGTCAAAACCGATTCCCAGGATTCCCAGGCATGGAACCACCTCGCCGGTCTCTACCGGGAGACCGGAAATGCTCGGGGTGCGGTCGAGTCCCTGCTATCCAAACAGACGCTCGATCCATCGGAAGAAACTGCATTTGAGTTGGCCGAGCTCTTCCGCCAGCTGAATAATCCTCCACAGGCTCAGGTCTGGTATGCCACCGCCGCCCGGCAAAGCGGCCCCCATGAAAACGAGGCCCGCCTGAACCTGCTCGAACTCAGCATCTCCGAGGGCGATTTCGAAGCGGCCGAACAATTGGCAGGTTCCATGTCCGGTGGCCTGAACGATCCCGCCCAGCAGGGTCTCCTCGACGACTATCGCAGGCAGATCGATGCCTGGAGGTCTTCCCAGGCCAGCATGAAGAAAGCTCGCGAAGAGCAGGCGCTGCTGGCAACCCAGGTTGAACGCTTACGCTTGGAACAACAGCGAATCGCGGCCGATAACGTGCGCCAGGCCGAAGTGGATGCCGCCGCCCGGCGAGCCGAGGAAGAGACGATCGAAACAGTCGTCAGTGCCCCCGTCGCCCACCCATCGACCCAGGCGGCACCCGGGCCGGAACAGAAAGGAGATGAACTTGCAGCCCAAGGCGATCCCCAAGGCGCTGCAGTTGCGTATTGGAAAGCGGTCGGCCAGGATGACACCCGGCCCGAACTATGGCTCAAACTGACCAATGCCTACCGCGCCCTGCGGCAGTGGCCCGAAGCCGAGGCCTGCCTGCTCGAGGCTCGCCGTCGTGACCGCCAGAACCCCGATATTGAAATTATCTACCTCGAGATCATTCGCCAGACCCGACCGTACGATCAATTTCTCGACGAGGTTGAATCATCGCGATCCCGATTCCCACAAGACCCGGATATTGCGATCCGTCTGGCCGACGCTCTATCGGCCACCGGCCAGGACACGATTCGGGCCATACGCGCCTACGAGGACTTCCTTCTTCTCGCCCCACCGGACGATTCGAGAAGACAACAGGCGCAGAATACTCTGAATCGCATTCGCGGCTGGTAAGTCGCCCGTCCCGAATGCCATCGATCAAAGCTGAGAGCATCCGCAATCTGAAGGATCGCGTATCCATCGTGGACGTGGTCTCACCGATTGTCACTCTCAAACGGGCCGGAGCTCAATTCAAGGGGCTCAGTCCGTTTAATAGCGAAAAAACACCCTCTTTTTTTGTCTCGCCGGACAAGGGGCTCTTCAAGTGCTACAGCAGCGGTAAAGCGGGCGACGTGATCAGTTTTGTCATGGAAACCGAACGCCTCAATTTCGTAGAGGCAGTCGAGTCGTTGGCGGGACGATTCAATGTCCCTCTCGAATACGACGCGGGTTACAAACCCGAAGAGAGATCATTGCGGCAGGAGCTCTTCGACCTCCACGATTACGCCACCGATTATTACCACCAACGCCTGCAGGCGGAGGACCCACTTGGATCGTTTGCCCGCGATTACTGGATCAATGACCGTGGATTCCCCATCGAACTGGCCGCGGAATTCAAGATCGGCATCGCACCGCCTACGGGAATCGCCCTCGCCAAGGCGATGGCAGATCGTTTTTCAGGCAACGCCATGCGGGAGAGCGGCCTTTTCTACGGAAGGTCCGACGGGCGGTATTACGACCGTTTTCGCGGGCGTCTGATGATCCCCATCCGCGACCATCAGAGCCGGGTGATTGCCTTTACGGCCCGACAGCTGGAGCTCACCCCGGCCGAAGACCCCAGCCGGGACGCCAAATACATAAACTCCCCGGAGACAAAGATTTTCGTCAAAGGCTCTATTCTCTTCAACCTTGATCGGGCCCGACTCGAGGTCAACGACGACACACCCTTCCTTATGGTTGAAGGTCAACTCGACGCCCTGCGCTGCTGGCAGGTCGGATTGAAGGCGTCGGTCGCCCCGCAGGGGACCGGCGTCACTGAAACCCAATTGTCTCTCCTTCGACGCTATCAACCCCATGTCGACTGTCTGCTCGACGGTGATGAAGCGGGCCAGCGGGCTGCGCTTCGACTCCTGCCAATCGCCCTGAGAGTCGGCCTTGAAGTCCGCTTGCTCATCCTGCAGCCTGGAGACGACCCGGACACCCTCCTGCTCAAACACGGGCCATCCGCCGTTGAGGAACTTCGCAGGAATGCCGTCGATGCAATCGCGTTTGCCTGTCATTGCATTCTGCCCGAACCCGAAACCGCATCACCGCTCGACAAGTCCCGCGCCAGCCGCGAGCTTTTCGAACTCATCACCAACAGTTCGTCCGACGTCGCCAAGTCGGCCTATCTCGAACAGGCTGCGGTTCATCTGAGCATCAACCCTCAGGCCCTTGAGTCCGACTATGCCACCTTCGCCCGGATCGGGCAGATGTCCAACGCGCGGAAATCAGGCGCGGGCACCCGGACAAAACCCCAGTCCATTTTCGCCGGGCGGTTTCCGTCAGCTGAAGAGGATCTGATCCAACTCATCCTACATTACCCCGAATACGGACCATCCCTCACCCGTACCCTGCACCATGAATGGATTGATACCAAACGCATGCCCGGGCGGCTTCTCGACCGGTTCATGGCGGAGATCGAACACGACAACTGGCCAGGGTTGAAGGGGATCGATTCACTCCTCGAAACCCAGGACGAAAAGGTCTATATCGCATCGCTGATCTTCGAGCGACTTGAACCCGACAGCCCGGACGAATTCGCGAATGAAGGAATCAAACGGATACTCACTCGTTTCTGTCAGGCAAAAATCAACGAAATAGAGCTTGAAATCGCCCGGAAACAGGAAACGTTCGATGATGAGGTCATAGTCCTATTTAGAAAGAAAAAGGAACTCCTCCACCTCAAGTCCAATCCTCCGAAGTTGAAAGTCCTTCCCTGACAGCCACTTATGCCTAGAAAAGCCAAGACCGTAAAGGAAGCTAAACCTGGCGATCAAACACAGGCCTCCATCAATGAAAAGATTCGCTACCTGATTCGCCTCTCGAAAGAGCAGGGCTATCTGACATTCAGCGATATAAACGACGCCCTCCCCGAGAGCGTCGATAACCCTGAGGACATCGAGAATGTGATTTCGATTCTTCAGAATCTCGAGATCGATATTCTGGATCCCGATGACGTCGAGTCCTACAAGGCGCGTCAGGTGGAGATCGATGAAGAGGAAAGCCGTTCTTCTTCGCATGACATACTCGACGACCCCGTCCGGATGTATCTCAAGCAGATGGGTCAGGTCCCGCTGCTGACCCGGGAACAGGAAGTTGAAATATCCAAGCGGATCGAAACCGCTGAGCAGAAGGCTCAGGATCGGCTCTTTTCCATCGGCCTGACGGGAAAGTTCCACATCGATCTCGGTTGGAAGCTCCTCAACCGGGAAGAGCGATTCGACCGTGTCGTCATCGACAAGAAAATCGAAAATCGCGAGACCTACTTCAAAGCCCTTCCGAAGCTGCTCGAGTTGACGGAACGCTCGGAGGCCAATGTGCAGAGGGCCTGGGATGAACTGCAAACGGTCACAACTGAAAAGGACATCAAACGCGTCCTGACCCGATTCCGTAAGCACGAAAAGATTCTTCGCAGTTATTTTTCGAAATACTATTTCAAGCTCAAGGTCTTCGAGGTGGTTCTGGACGAACTCACCCCTTTCTTCAACGAAGTTCATCAAATCCTAGGCGACCTCGAAAAAGCCAAGCGTCCGCGGACCAAGCGCCATGCCAAGATCGACACCGCGAAGCGCAAAAAGCGCCTGAAGGAACTCGAACTGCATTATCGGCTCCCACCTGAGGACCTGTTGGAGGTGGTCAGGCAAGTGCGCGAGCGTATGCGCGAAGCTCACAAGGCAAAAACTGAGATGGTGGAGGCGAATCTCCGGCTGGTGATCAGTATTGCCAAGAAATACACCAACCGCGGTCTCTCCTTTCTCGATCTCATCCAGGAAGGCAATATGGGGCTGATGAAAGCGGTGGAAAAATTTGAATACCGCCGGGGATACAAATTCTCGACCTACGCCACCTGGTGGATCCGTCAGGCCATCACACGTTCCATCGCCGACCAGGCCCGCACCATCCGTATCCCGGTTCATATGATCGAGACCTTGAATAAGGTCATGCAGGTCCAGAAGCAGTTGCTGCAGGAATTCGGCCATGAACCGAGCCCCGAGGAGGTCGCCGATGAGATGCAGATGCCGGTGGAACGCGTACAGTCCATCATGAAGATGGCCCAGCAACCGATCAGTCTCCAGAGCCCGGTCGGGGATGGCGACGACACCAGTTTCGGCGATTTCATTGAGGACAAGAGCGCGGAGAACCCATACGACATGACGGCGTTCAGCCTGCTTCGCGAGAAAATCATCGATGTGCTCGACAGCCTGACCGAACGCGAACGGCGCGTTCTGTCCCTCCGCTTCGGGTTGGTCGACGGTTACAGCCGGACTCTCGAGGAGGTCGGAAAGCAGTTCAAGGTGACCCGTGAACGCATCCGGCAGATCGAAGCCAAAGCTCTCCGCAAGATGCGCCATCCGACCCGAATCCGGCAGCTCTACGGCTTTTTCGAGGCCGAGCAGGCGGACAACCCGCAGGCATTACTCAAGAAAGCCGTACGGAACAACTGACTTCAGTGCACTTTGATCAATTCGAGACGGTCAATCTCCAATTAATCAAAGTGCCCTTCAGCCCTCACCCTCGCGTCCGTTACACCTTTACACGGACCCCATCTAGCCTATGTTCCAAGCAATGAGCGCCATTCATCTGCCCACCCTGGCCTTCATCCAGGGTCTCGGCTGGACTGAGGTTGTTGTCGTCCTCTTTCTGATCCTGCTTCTGTTCGGAGCCAAGCGCCTGCCTGAACTGGCACGTGGATTCGGAAAGTCGATCAAGGAGTTCAAGAAGGCCACCACCGAAATCGAAAGCGATATTCGCTCGGCAATCGAGGACGAACCTCAAGAGACACCCCGTGTCCAGGCGAAACCCGCCCAACCCAAGGTTGAGACGCCACCAGAATCACCGGCGGACAAGGACCGAACAGAGTAGATCCCGACCCGTCTGCCAGCTCTCCCCGGTTTCACGCCCACGATACCCCTGAACGACCGACCTTTGTCACCGACCCAAATTCACTTTGACATCGGATTAAGGCGGAAGTTGTATCACAGCTTCCGCTATAGTATCCACCTTGCATAACGTATGTTGCGCAACATCTTCGGGGTTTTCTCAAACGACATAGGTATCGACCTTGGCACAGCGAATACGCTCGTCTATGCCAAGGACAAGGGAATCGTGCTGCGCGAACCGAGTGTCGTGGCCATTCACACCGCGACCCGTAAGGTTCTCGCGGTAGGAGAGGAGGCGAAGCGCATGCTCGGCCGAACTCCGGGCAACATCACCGCAATCCGCCCGATGAAAGACGGGGTGATCGCCGACTTCGATATCACCGAGGCGATGCTGCGCTATTTCATCAAGAAGGTTCAGAACAACGCCAAGATTGTTCCCCCGAGGGTCGTAGTCGCCATACCCTCCGGCATCACCGAAGTGGAAAAGCGTGCGGTCAAAGAATCGGCTATCCACGCCGGTGCCCGCGAGGTTCTGCTCCTTGAAGAGCCTATGGCGGCCGCCATCGGGGTCAGGCTTCCGGTCGAGGAACCCGCGGCCAATATGATCGTCGACGTTGGTGGGGGGACCACCGAAGTGGCGATCATCTCACTGGCCGGTGTCGTCTTTTCGAAGAGCATCAGGGTCGGCGGCGACGAGCTCGACGCCGCCATCGTCAACTACATGAAGCGGGCATATAACCTCCTGGTCGGTGAACGCACCTCGGAGGAAATCAAGGTGCGCATCGGGTCCGCCTATACCCTGGAAGAGGAGCTGACCATGGAGGTGAAGGGCCGGGATTCGGTTGCCGGCCTGCCCAAGACCATCCATGTCACCTCCCAGGAAATCCGCGAAGCGCTGAGCGACACGGTCAACCTGATCGTCGAAGCCGTCCGCAACGCCCTCGAACGCTGCCCGCCGGAACTCTCGGCCGACCTGGTTGATCGGGGGTTTGTTCTCGCCGGAGGCGGAGCGCTTCTTCGGGGCCTCTGTCACCTTCTTTGCGAGAAAACCGGGCTGCCCGTCATCCTGGCTGACGATCCCCTCAGTGCCGTCGCCAACGGGACCGGAGCGGTACTCGCAGATCTGAACTTTCTCCTCAGCTACGTGACGACGGAGTCCAAAAACTGATCATTTTCCGCCCCCCCGAACGTCAGCCGGACATGGATTCACCCTCCGCGAGGTGTTCGGAAGGTCGAACTTGCTTGCCCCAAACGGCGTAACCGTCGATCTCCTAAGGGCCTTGTTCCGCAAACGATTCGTACAAGCCCGCCCATTTGTCGCTCTCGGTGTGCTTCTGGCCGGGTGGATCCTTATGCCGATGTTCGCTCGGGCGCTGCTCCGCGTGAGCTTCTACGAGTTTCAGGCACCGATCGTCCTTGCCCCCTCATTTGTCCGCGACCTGCAAGCCTTCTGGGGGACCAGGTTTCATTCGAAGGATGAACTCTTTGAGGCCGGCCGTGACATCTACCGACTGACCAGCGCTTACGAACTTCGGATCCAGGAATACGAAGCCCTTCGCCACCAGATCGAGAGGCTGGAACGGCTCCTGGGTCTGCCACCTCAATCTGACTTTCGCTACGAGGTTGCCCGAGTCGCACACCGCGATATCTCTTCCTGGTGGCAGCAGATCGTGATCCGAAAGGGCCGTAACTACGATATCTACCCGGGAGCCCCCGTCGTATTCACCGGAGGCGTGGTCGGACGAGTCCGGGACGTGCACGCCTATACCTCGGTCATCGACCTCGTCAGCAGCCCTCGCATCCGCCTCGCCGGTCAATTTGAATTGGATTCCCGACCGGTCAGTTACCTGGGTGTCGCCAATCCACCCATCCGGCCACCCATCGGGCGGGTGGAATTCGTCTCATCGGATGTCGAAGCAATCCCGAATGAACCGTTGAAACTCGTAACCTCCGGATTGGGCGGGGTTTTTCCAGCCGGACTGAAGATCGGAACGGTCGAAGTGCTGAGCGCCAACCCCGACGGGTTGTTCAAGACCGGAAGAGTCAAGCTCGATCCCCGGTTGAATACCATCACGGAAGTGGCCGTCCTGATCTCCCTCGACGCACCGAGCCATGAGAAATGATCTGAGGTGGTTGATCGTGGCCGGGGGCAATCTCCTGTTCATGTATGTTTCGCTGCAGCTCAATCACTACCTGGCCGTCATACCGGCATCGGTCTTTCTATTCGGCTTACCCATTGGATTTTCCGCACTCCGCCTCAGCCTCGGACAGGGACTCGCGGCTTCCGCGACGACCGGCCTCTTCTACGACACTCTGACGCCCTTCCCCTTGGGGAGCGCGCTCGTTTTCTTCTCCATCGCCTTTACGGTGATCTATGCCATCAGGTCCCGGTTTCATCGAGAAGAAGCCTTCAGTTCTGTCATCGTGGTCCTGCTGGCCAACCTGTTCCTCTTCGCTGCATTCAGTGGAATCGCCACAGCGATGACTGGAAGCCCCGGATACCCTGCCCGCCTGATTACCGATCTCCTGATCTCTCAGATACTGATCGCCGTGATCTGCGGTTGGTTCTTTTCCTTCCAAATGACTTTTCTCGAACTCTTTGGTATCAATATTGAAGAGGAACAACGCGAAGCGCGATGAGCGTCATCGAGAGCCATCGAAATCAAAAGCCGCGACTTCTCTTTTTCTATGGACTGTTCGCGACCATGTTTGTCGTACTGGGCCTCGGACTGGCCTACCGCCAATTGCTGCGCAGCGCTGCTTACTCCGAGCGTGAACGTCTCCAGAATCAACGGCGCATTCTGATCCCGGGTCCACGCGGTGATATCTTCGACCGTGAGGGCACATTGCTGGTGGGCAACCGGCCCCGGTTTGCCGCCGCGCTCTTTCTCTCTGATCCGGAAATCCGAAAAGCATTTCGAGCGGAGTATATTCGCCTGGTCCGCGATCTGCGGGAACGCGAAGTGTCCCTGGCCGGACGGGATCTTGAGACTGAGGCCCGGGTCGCAGTGATCCAGGTTTTCCTCGGTCGACTGAACGCCATCATCAAACGCGGCGCCACGGTCGACGGGAAAAAACTGAAACGCCACTTCGCCCAACAGCCCCTGTTGCCGTTCACCCTGCTCGATGATCTCGAGTCGGAGGAATTTGCCCTTCTCATCGAGCAATTGCCGGTCGAGTCACCCATCCAGATATACAGTTCCCCCACCCGATACTACCCATATGGATCATCAGCGGCCCATACCCTCGGATATGTGGTTTCGGGGCTCGATCTGCCGGAGTCCGACCTGCCGGGCAAGGACCTGACCACCTTCATTTCCAAGGGAACCTTCGGTCGAAACGGTCTGGAACGAACCTTTGATAATCTCCTGCAGGGTCAGACAGGTGGGGAAATCTGGATCGTCGACCCGGCCGGCTTCCAGGTCGAACGAATCCGGCGTGACCTGCCGGTGCAGGGAAGCCCGCTGAACACCAGCCTGGATATCGACCTCCAAATGGTCGGTGAACAGGCCTTCGGCGACCGTCAGGGTGCCCTGGTCACACTCGACGTGAAAACCGGTGAAGTCCTGGCCATGGTCAGCAAGCCCGACTACGATCTGAACGACCTGACACCCTATATCAGTCGTGAGGTGTTCCGGCGTATCAACGACGAGGGGGCCTGGCTGAATCGGGCCGCCCAAGGTTTGTACCCACCCGGCTCCCTGTTCAAGGTCATCACCGCCCTGGCCGGCCTCCGAGCGGGCGTGATCACTCCCGAATCGACCGCCTTCTGTACCGGTTACTTCAAGGTCGGCGGCCGCCAGTTTCCCTGCCACAACCGGCGCGGCCACGGCGAAGTCAACCTGCGCGACGCCCTCCGGGTCAGTTGCAACGTATTTTTCTATAAGTACGGGATCCTGACGGGTATCGACAATCTGAGTGCAGAAGCCCGTCGTTTCGGCCTGGACGTTCAGACCGGCATCGAGATTCCGTCCGAGGCAAGTGCCATGATCGTCCCTTCCAGAACCTGGAAGAAGGAGCATCAGAACATGCCTTGGTTTCCCGGTGATACCGCCAACACCTCAATCGGCCAGGGCTTCTTCCGGATCACTCCCCTGCAAATGGCCTGCGTGGTGGCGAGTCTGGCCCGAAACCAGACCCGTACCCGACCCACTCTGCTTCGCCGCCTCCCCGGTGAAGTCCCGCCCATCCCGGGAAACCAGGCCATAGGGCTGGACCCCGTGCTTTTCAACCTGGTATTGGAAGGGATGGAGCAGGCCGCCCAGTTGGGAACCGCACGGCTGGCCAAGATCCCCGGCGTCCGCATTGCTGCCAAGACCGGTACTGCCCAGGTCAGGACCCCTCGGGGGACGCTTGAACTTGCCTGGTTCATGGCCTTTGCTCCCATCCAGGATCCGGAGATCGCCCTCGCCTTGGTCGTCGTCGGCGAAGAGCCCGACCAAAGCAACGGCGGCGGTCTCATCGCTGGTCCGATCGCCAAGCAGGTCCTCCTACGCTACTTCGAAAAACACCCGCAACCCGGAGATTACCGGTTGTCCGATTAGGCCACAACCCGCCTGCCGGTGTGGTGCCTGTTGCGGCGCGCCTTACCCAACCCGTCAGGAACGAGAGCGGCGCGCACGATGGAAGACCTCCCGGGTGTTGGGCCAGGAAGCCCGTAGGCCATAGCGGATCCGCTGAAGGTCGCCTATCAATTGGATGTGCTTCCCGTCGGTCGGCGATTCGCTTTCTCGATTCAGCCTTTTCAAGTGCTGGCCCGCTCGCAGTCGGGACGGCTCGATGCGGCGCCTCAGAATCTGGCGAAAATCCGTCCAGCCGAGATCGAGTCGGCGAAATCCCAAAACGAAAAGAAATACAAGCCCAACCGCCAACGCGATCGACAGATATCGACGCCAGTTCCAGGGAGACCGAATCCAATTGAGTGTCGTTCGTACTACCGACTCAGTCATGCCCCACGCCCCAACCATCGTGTCACGACCGAAATTCTGGACCCCTTTCACCACGGCGTCCTGGCTGTTTTCATCAAAGCTGACAATCTGCCGGTACCAGAGCATTCGCAAGCTGTCGACGTAGGCGTTGAGACTGGTGTCCACAGGCAGTCGGACCGGGGCCGCCGCCGCCAGACCGCCAAGCATGCCTCCCGAAGCACCCGGCGTGGGATCGACCCTGAACCAGACACCATCCTCGCCAAGGACCTCGCACCAGGCGTGCGCGTCCGAATTCCGTACCATGTAGTAGGCCTCATAAGCGTTCCATGATCCGCCTTTGAATCCGGTGACAGCCCGGGCCGGAAATCCCGCCTTGCGACTCAGAAGGATGAAGCCCGCCGCGAAAAATTCACAATGACCGGGAGAATCGGTTTCAAGCCAACGAATCACCGGATCCCGATCGTGGATGTCCGGTGGCAGGCGCACTGTAAGCGAATAGTGATGATGAGCGCCCAACCACGCGACCGCACGGCGGGAGAACTCGACCGCAGTCAACGAGTCCCCCCGGACAATCTCCCGAACGGCCCCGGTCAGGATCACGTCGTTCTTTTCGCCTCCGGGGGTCGTCAAGAGCGTATAGGGATACCTCATCGACCGTCGGCCCACCGGCGGTGGCGGTCCCAGGTTTCTCAGAGGTGGCGGCCGCTTGCTCTCGAAGTCGTAGTCCGCCAGTTCAGGATCCGACATACGACCCGAAGTATCCATTCCCTCCACCTGAAAAGAGGTGAGGAGCGGGTTCTGCTTGGCCGTCGAGAGTATCCTGAAATGCTCATTCACCACCAGTTCCTGGGGCTCTTTGAAAACCAATCGATCGAAGTTCCCGATCAATGGCAGGAATCGACTGATGCCACCCTCGAGATAGAAAACCCAGCGCACGGTATCACCCGTCCCTTCAATCCGGAAGCGCTCCCTTAGATTCCAATCCTCGTGGATCTCCCGTGTCGGATAACTCTTCATCCCGACCTCGGTATTGATCGTATTGGAAATCCGGAAACTCCCGTGGGTGTATTCATCGAGAACCACCATGCGCCAATACGGAATCATCGGGATCGCATCGGCCGGACTGACGTCGACCCGCATGGCGATCCGGTCGTCCCGGGTAATCTCGGTGACCTCGCCCAGATTTATATTTTCCGAGAAACCGGTCAGCGTTCGATCCTGCCTGATGTTGAGGAAGGCGATGGGGTTCTGAATCTGGAATCGCGGGATGGAGAGGAAGAGAACGGTCGAAATGATGACAACGATGAGAAAGAGCATGGCGGCAAACCCCGCCAGCCTGAGATCGAAGACCTCGATCAATCGTCGCAGAAACCGACGAAACGGTATCCGTGTCCAGCGACGCCCCACCTTCTTGCCCCCGGATTCAACCGTTTCAATAAGGTTGATCACGAAGAGGAAACACATCGCGCAGACAGTGTAGAGCAGTATCTGGATGGCAAAGAACAGCGAGACGGTCAGTACGCCGGCCACCACCGTGACGAAAAGGCAGAGAACGATCAGTTGCAGATCCTCTCTTTTTCTGCGGTATTGGATAGTCCGGTACAGAATCAGGAGCAGGTCCAGCCGGACCAACGCCCGGATGATCTCACCGGTCACCAGGTCGAAAAGGAACACAGCCACAATGAGAAACACGCCACCCTTCCAGGCCAGCGGTGACAGCTTTCCCGGGAGGGCCGAATTGACCATCGCCGTGATCACAATCACGAGCGAGACCAGGGGGATCACGCCAAGATCGACATCGAGTCGGGCCACCGTCCACAGTGAAAGCAGCGCCATCACGCCGCCCAGCACCCACTTGAACTGGTGCAGTTCCTCCAGATTAAGCTGTCGCGATGATCTGTCCTGAGACGATGGCATGGACACCGTGGGGTGAAGTGGGTTCGAAGGTGATGACATTCCTGGACCGGTCTTCGGTCCCGGAAGCCAGGCGGGCCACCGGCTCCAGGGTCGCCAACTGATCGAGAAAACGTTCCAGATCGATCAAGCGGTGCGCACGCAGTTTCTCTTCGCCGTTGATGATGGTCGCGACCAGTTTGTTCTCGCGAAAAAGGTCCTCGGCCAGACTCGCGGCCAAACTGCAAAGGAGCTCAAACTGGTCAGACCGATTCCACCGGGCTTCCGGCGTGTCGAGTTGCAGGACGAATCCGGTATCGTTGTCCGCGACTGTCTGCCGGACCATGAGGTGGCGCATGCGGGCACTCGCCTTCCAATGAACCTGGCGAAACGGATCCCCCGGCTGATACTTCCTGAGATTTACAAATTCGCTCCCCCATCCGGGCCGCTTGACTGTCTCGCCCTGGAAAAAGGCGGCGGCCGGAACATCCAGACTCATCACGTAGTCGATACGGCTCGGCCAGATCCGCACCTCACGCACGACTTCGCCCGGGATACTCTTTACCAGGAAGCCGAAGGGAAACTGTGACCCGATAGACTTGACCCGCAGTAAGTCCATTCCTCGCAGTTGGGGTCGAAACTCCCACTCCAGGCTGGAGACCTGGCCCGGATCCAGCCGATCCACCAGGACCAGACGTTCGCGAGCTCCGGAGAGCATCGACGAGAGCTCGCACCAGATTCCGTAAGTTGGCAGGAGTCGCTTCTGGTTACAGAATTCAAGGATGACAGTTGCATCCAGTCCGACGCGAAACGGTGGCTCGAAAGTCAACCGCCAGCGGTTCCCCATGAAATTGAACCACGAGAGAATTCCGCTGAGAATCAGGCACGAGAGAAGAAGGGACAGCGTGATGAAGAGAATATTGCTCGCCGTATTGTAGGCGGCCGCGCCCACGCCAAGCGATACGATGATCAAAACGACTCCCGAACGGGTCGGCACGACGCGGTGCCCTTTGGGCGGCACGAAAAGGTGCTTGAGAAATCGGAAAAAATCCAGGATGCGAACCCTGGAACGCCTCGCTCCCGGTCCCGACCACCTGAGGTCATCGGTCCGCTCAGCTGTTTCCGTTCCGACGGTCACCGCGCCCCCCTTTTCCGCTTCCTGCCAGTATGGGGCAGAACTGAGTTGGGCTTCAACGGGTCCATGGCTTTCCCGGTGGCTCTCCGGACGGTATAAGGCCCCTCACTCACAGGGGAACTGGTATGGCCGAAAGTATCCGCCGGACAGCGCTCGAGACAACCCGCCGCTCTTCCATGGTATCCGAAGAGGCCCGTCTCAAGGTCAGGCGGTGCACAAGGACATTGATCACGGTGCTGGTCACGTCGTCGGGCAGGACGAAGTCGCGGCCGGCCGCGATTGCTGACGCCTGCGCCGATAGCTTCAGCGAGAGACAACCCCGGATGCTGACACCCGCTTTGAATTCACTCTCCGTCCGCGTTGCCGTGACAATCTTCAGGATATATTCCATCACCGTGTCTTCGACAAAAACCTGGGGCACAAGTTCTTGAATGTCGCAGATCTCCTCGCGCGTAACGACCGGCTCCAGGTCGAGATCGTCATAGCTCCGATGTGCCGCTTTCAGTATGTCGAATTCGTCCTCGTAGCTCGGGTAGCCCATCTGCAGACGCATCAGAAAGCGGTCCATCTGGCTCTCCGGCAGTGGAAATGTACCCTCGTAGTCGACCGGGTTCTGAGTCGCCAGGACCATGAACGGGGTATCAATCCCGTGGGTGTTTCCGTCGACTGTCACCTTGCCGCGATCCATGACCTCCAGCAGACTGGACTGCGTCTTGGGTGTGGCTCGGTTGATTTCATCCGCCAGGATGAAATTCGCAAAAATCGGACCGGGCTTGAAGACGAACTCACGCACGGTTTCGTCGTAGATCGACACGCCGGTCACGTCGCTGGGCAGCAGATCGCTGGTGAATTGAATGCGGGAAAACTCGCAGGCAATCGACTTGGACAGGCAATAGGCCAGCGTGGTCTTGCCCACCCCGGGAAGGTCCTCGATCAGCACGTGACCCGGAGCGATCAGGCAGATCACAATTTGATCGATGACATCGTCTTTACCCCGAATATAGCGTTTGATATTCGTTTTCAGACGGTCCAGCGCCGTTTTGGCATCACTGATTTTCTTCGTTTCGAGGAACTCGCTCATCGGGCTGGAAGGAAAGGGGTTCGGGGCTTAAGGACACAAACGGAAATACCGTGATCGAAGGCGGTTTCACCGGGGTTCTGAACAGGGAATTTAACCACTACCAGTGGATTCGACGCCCCCATGGGATACTTTAGCTCCTCAAAGATGGGTGAAACTACCGGGAGAAAGCATGCTTTCATCCTCCAATCAGGCCAGGAGCATGAGCATACACCGGAAGAGTGTCTGGACTTTTTCCAGGTTGACCGCCACCAGCCGATGAAACGCCTCTTCCGAGAGGGTTTCACCTTCGAAGCCATGGGCGTAATTGTCTATCATACACAACGAGTTATACGGAATGCCCAGCTCGTTGGCCAGATCGGCTTCATGAGCCATGGTCATTCCGACAACATCGCCCCAGGGCTCGAGGATTCGCACCTCCGCCTTCGTCTCAAACCGGGGTCCCCGCGTCTGGATATAGACCTTCCCAGTCAAGATCTCATGATCAAAAGCATCGATGATGCGCGGAACCAGGTTGTTTGGCACATTCGGGGCAAATGCGGTTGCCCGGTCATCCGAGAATGTAATCGGCGCGAAACTCACATAGTCGTCACACGAGACGATCGTTCCCGGCGGCAAGTCCCGTTTCAGAGAACCGACCGACTGGAGGGATACGATTGCCTCCACCCCAAGGTCCTCCATCAACTGCAGGTTTGCCCGGTAGTTGATCGAATGTGGGGGAACCGGCACCTCAAACCCGTGACGATTGATCAGGTAATGATCGTCCCTCGCCTTGACCGAAACCGGACCATATCGGGTTTCGACCCGCTCAGGGGTCCAATCGTCAAAGAGGGTCGATCGGGCAATACTTGTCCCACTGATGAATCCAACTCTCATGGCGATCAGACTATTCAGTTCGGCACCCAATTCAAACGCAGACTTCAGAATGAGGCATGACCCGGGAGACCGATTACCTGGACACCTGCGGGGTCAGATCGGTGAGGCACCGGTTCGCCCCCCCGATTCCATTCGTGACTTCCATTCGAATTCTGATTGTGTCCGATCTGGCCGCAGATGACCGACCTACCGATACCCATACTGACCTTTCAGATCGCCATCGTTTTGATCGGCATCGGCCTCTGGCTTTGGTCCGCGACCAGAGCCCGCCACCTGCTGCCATGGCGCGGACCAAACCGCCTGCGCCACTGGGACATTCCGGTCAGAGACTTTCTGCTCCTTGTCTTCATCGTTCTGCTCTTTGTTTTCTTCGGATCCCAGGCGGCTGTTTACTGGAGTAACGGAACAGTTTCTGATGAGCCCGCCGGTGATCTGGCGCAGGCCGTAATCACCGGCTACAGCTTTCACCTCTGCAGCATCGTGGCCTGGATCCTCTTCAGCGTCTATCACCCGAGCCTCTGGCCCGGTCGGCGCCTGCCCTGGCTTCCCTCAGCCGTATCCGGAATCCGCAGCCTCCTCTTTGCCATACCCGTCATCCTGCTGGTCGGAACCGCCTGGGCCGGTCTGCTTAATGCAATCGATCTTCCCACTGAACCCCAGGATCTCATCGGAATCATACGTGAGGCAGACAATCTCGGATATCTGATTGCGCTTGGAGTGCTCGCGGTCGTGATCGCCCCAATCAATGAAGAACTGCTTTTTCGCGGAGGACTTTTCCGGTTCTTGAATGCTTACCTGCCGACCCCTGTCGCGATGATTCTGAGTTCGATCCTGTTCGCGCTTCCTCACCTGAACTGGTTCAGCTTCCTGCCCCTGGTTGTGCTGGGGTGCTTTCTCTGTGGGATCACCCTGAAGACCGGCAGCCTGAAACCCGCCATGTTGATGCACGCCCTTTTCAATATGAACTCGATCTCCTCAATCCTGTTCACCTCGTCCACCTGAGCCAATGCTCACCGAGAATACCAGCGACCAGGTGGGTGGGATGGGTGAGGCCGCCCTGATCCGAGAGATGCTCACCTGTCTCGGATCCGCCGGCCCGCCACCTCCACACGGACCGGGCGACGACTGCGCCCTTCTGCCGGCTGTGGGCAGACGCCGGTTGGTCACCGCCGATCCCGTCATCTACAAGCAGCATTTTCTGCCCCAACACTCACCGCGGGACGTCGCCGCAAAGTTGATTCGCCGCAATCTCAGCGATATCGCGGCCATGGGCGGGCGACCCGAAGCTGCCATCTTATCGCTGTCCCTGCCGCGACAGACATCTATTCGCTGGCTCAAACGTTTCTTCAGGGCTCTCGGAAGCGAAGCCATGCGCTTCGAGGTCACCATCATCGGCGGCGACTGCAGCGAGTCGGAAGGCCCTCCCGGTTTCTTCATGACCATGCTCGGACAGGCCGCCGGGCGCCGTGTTCTGACCCGCACCGGCGGTAGAATCGGCGACATGATCTACGTCACCGGTCGCCTCGGAGGCAGCCTCCTGGGTCGTCAATTCAGATTCCAGCCCCGACTGACCGAGGGCGTCTGGCTGGCCGGGCAGAGAGCGGTGCGCTCCATGATCGACCTGTCGGACGGCATGGCCAAGGACCTGCCCGAACTTCTTCCGCCCGGATCGGCCGCACGTCTCGATGCCCATCAGATCCCCATCGCGCGAGCAGCAGAACGACGGGCGAAGGAAACCGGTCGACCACCTCTTCACCATGCCCTGCACGACGGGGAGGACTTCGAGTTACTCTTTACCGTCTCAGGCAATACCGATCTGACCCGTCTGGAACGGGACTGGCGCGGTGCATTCGATGTACCCCTCAACCAACTCGGGAAGATCGTTCCCCGCTCTGGTTCGACTCCACCCATTCTCATCGACCATGCACCGGACAACTTCCAGCTGAACCGCGGCTATGAGCATTTTCGATAGACTGCGGTCCGGCCTTACAACTTCGTCCGCAGCCGAAACGCACGAGGTGGCGACCGCGTTTGGCCAGATGCTCCCGAAAGACAGCCAACTCGCACTCAACGGCGATCTCGGTAGCGGCAAGACAACCTTTGTCCAAGGTCTGGCCAGGGCGTGGTCGATCGATGACCCGATCACGAGTCCAACCTTCAACATCGTTAATATTTACCGTGGCAGCAGGACGCTGGTTCATGTCGATGCCTACCGGCTTGACCGCCCGGCCGACATGGATGCCCTGATGGTCGAAGATTTCCTCAACAGTCCCTATTGCCTGGCCGTCGAATGGCCCGAACACACCGGCGATTGGCTGTCTCAAGACCACCTGACGGTGAGACTCGTATTGATGCCCGACGGACGCCACTCCCTGACGTTGATGTGAATTCTGGAGCGCGGCTTCAACCTACTCAGACTTTTTCCCAGGATCTTCGTCCTCGGAACCGGTCGTCGAAGCCTGCTCTTCCGATTCGGATACCTCCGGCTCCGCAACCGCGTCCGCGCCTTTCTCTTCCTCGGTCTGCTCGGCGGTGGTCTCGGATTCCCGGGTCGGTTCCGTTCGTTCTTCTGCTGTTGGCGCCTCTTCCGTAACCTCGGGCCTTTCCTCCTCGGTCCCTGCCGTGGTCATACCCGGTTGCGAGGCAGGCTCCGGTTCGGATTCATCACCCATGGGCGAATCCGAAACCACCTCGGGCGTCGTCACTTGTTCGGCTACGGAGGGAGGCTCACCGTCCTCTTCCGGTACCGACTCAGACCTTCCGGGTTTCTCTTCAGCTGCCTTGTCCTCAAGCCTGATCTCAGCAGGTGACTTCGAGTCCTCGGCGGCGGCTACGCTCGCTGCAGCAACGGCCGCCTCCGGCTCCTTCAATTCGTCTGTCGGCTTTGACGCCTTTGATTCGCCAGCCTGCTTTGGCTTCTCGACGTGAGCCGCCGCTTTCTTCTCTTTCTTGGGAGAAGGTTCCTGGGCAGCCGGAGCCGCAAATAAACGCCCGTCCGAATACTCGGCCACATAACCCTCGGTGACCAGCCAACGCAGGTCCATTGCCATCCGCTTGAGTGCCTCCTTTTTGTCTTCGGGCAGGCTCTCGATCCCCGCGCTGTCGCCTTCGTGGGCACCGTGGATGGAAATGCCCAGGAATGCTTCCGGAATAGTTGCCACCGGGGCCATCGGATTGGCCTCGAGATGACTGATCAAGTTCTGAACGGAGTCCGCGAATGACTGACCGGGCAGACGAAATTTCCGCCGGACCGAACACGCATAGGTGATGCCCTTTGAGCCGCGCTTGAAGATGTGGAAATTCTCCCGGCGCAGCCGACCACGCAGGGCATTCGCCGTGTCGAGCGGGAATCGTTGCTGGCGCTCGAGAGCGCCCTCCATCGCTCGCTCCGCTTCCGTCCCGGGAAATTTCTGAATCACACGAGCTTCGATTCGTGCTCCGTCAGCCAGCTTGACCATCTTCGCGCGAGCCGATCTCAAGGCGAAGGAACGTGCTTCCTCGAGAGAATCAAACGAGCCCGTTTCCTCAGTCAGATCCGGCTTGGAAGTGTAACGCACCGTACTCTTCATCTTCTCCAGCCAGGCCTGGATGTCCTCCTCCTCCCTGGAGGAGACAAGAGAGGAACGATAACGCTCAAGAGGGATATGCGAAACGTTCATCGCATGGTGCTGCTCAACGATGTGCGAATACCGATGGTAGTTCGGCGGACCGAGGAGTTCCTTCGTCACCGGGCATCGGTGCACGACTTGGAAATTGCCCTTCGGAGGATCCACCTCGATCTCCCCGATATCAAAATACCGGTCGAGGTGGTTGCTCAACACGTGCTTGACCGCTTCTTCCTCAGATTCGAAGGGCATGCCATCCGGAATGGAGATGGCCACTTTGGGATGCTTGTTGTCCTCTCCGGCAGTTCGGCGAAAAACCACGACGCATCGTTCGGGCTTTCCCAGAATCAACCGGGCGATTTCAAAAAGCTCATACGTCCGGCAGGAGGTGCGCATGGCCTTGACCAAGGCATTGAACCCATGTTCCTCGGGATAGAATGCGACCTCAAAGATATCGCTGACATAAGGCTGATGATCACGGAAGGACCGACGGGTATACTCACCTTCCGGCCTGCGTGGCGGTCCCCGACGATCCGGTCTCCGATCACCGTGGGGGGCCTCGAACGATCGCCGAGGCTGATCCGGCCGTGGCCCGTCCTGATCCCGAGACGGAAAACGACGGGGAGGTCGGCGGTCCTTGCGGGGCGGCCCTCCCTCCCGGCGCCGGTCGGTGTCACCACCCTTCGACGGTCCGGTTGCTTCAGTCCACTGGGTACCAAAGCTGAAATCCTCAAACGCTGTGAGGTCGATTTTGTTGAACTCCGACCCCTCTTCGGGGTTATCAGGGTTCTTTGCCATGACGATGGGGGAAATCGCTCACGCGACTGAGGTGTCAGCATGCACGGGGGCGATGGATGTTGGTTTGACGCTGTCGGTGGTTGCCGGTCATCCGGCGATCTGGTTAAGAGGAGGTAGTGTCTCTGTTCCCCCATGTGAGGCAAGAGATTTTACGATTCCCTCCCAAACGGCCTTTTTGCCGCTTTACAAGCACTGGGTTCTACCTTTTGTAGAAGGTTTTTCGACCGGAATGGTCGTTGCTCAGGTGGTGGAATTGGTAGACACGTACGCTTGAGGGGCGTATGCCGAAAGGTGTGAGGGTTCGAGTCCCTTCCTGAGCACCACTTCCCCGGAGACCAGACCTCATGCGGTTCCCACCCAATTGTCTCCACGGGGTCGCCGCATTAATTCATTGCGACGAATCCCCCCGGCCATGTCTGAATCCAGCGCAATCGAACGATCCGGGGACCTCCCTCCGACGGTAGACTCACTCTCCGATGATCTTTCCCGATTGGGGATTTCGCGCGGATCAATTCTTCTCGTTCACTCATCGCTGAGCTCGTTGGGATGGATTTGCGGAGGGGCGGTCGCCGTAATCGAGGCTTTGATCCGAGTTATCGGTCCGCAAGGGACACTTGTGATGCCAACCCACACCGCGGGATTGTCGGACCCCAAAAACTGGTCGAACCCGCCAGTCCCTCGGTCCTGGTGGACTGTCATTCGGGAAAATACCCCGGCCTTCGATGGGCGGACAACGCCCACTCGAGGCATGGGAGCTGTCGCCGAGTGCTTCCGCAATCACTCTGGTGTGATCCGCAGCCACCATCCACTTGTCTCCTTTGCGGCCCTGGGTCCGGCGGCAAACGAGATCACGTCCGAGCACGAACTCGAAAATGGTCTTGGCGACTACTCGCCACTCGGTCGCATCTACGAGTCGGGCGGCGGGATTCTCCTGCTCGGCGTCGGCCACAGTAACAACACATCCCTTCATCTGGCTGAAGTACGGGCCTACGGCGCCAAGCATCCGATGACCCATGCGGGAGCGCCCATGATGGTCGACGGAAGACGGCAGTGGGTCGAATTCAATGAACCCGAATACAATGACGACGATTTTCCTTCTATTGGATTGGCTTTCTCCCAAGAGACCGGACTGGTGCGGTCAGGTCCTGTCGGGGTGGCGAAATCGATGCTGATGCCCCAGGCCCCGCTCGTTGACTTCGGTGTCGAATGGTTCAGGAGGAACGGCAAAGGTATCGGATGAAACAGCACTTGACATTTCGCCCGTAATCCACTATAAAAGATTGGTTATCAGTTGGTTGTAGTGAATTTTTTCCAGAAATAGCTGGAGAATGACAGGGAACTGTGCCTTAAGAAGCGAGTCCTGAAAGGTCATTTTGAAAGAAATCGACCATCCAACATGGCGCGTGGCGATGCCATGAGCCTGACTTGAAACCCGCTTGACCCGGTCCCGCCCGGTTTTGCCTTTCCCCACGAACAAGCCCTGGTCGCCTTATCCAAGCATAAGGCGGACAAGCAGGTGAAGCGAACCATGAAAACAAGATCTCCGAAGCGATTCATCTACGGCATCGATTTCGGGACGAGCAACTCGTCCGTGGCGGTCTGGGACCGTCAACAACGCGCGTTGCTTGATCATCCCCTCCTGCACCATCAGGAACCGACCCTGCTTTATTTTCCGCACGCTCGTTCGTTTTATGCAGATGCTGAACGAAAATATTTCGGACAGGAGGCGATTCAGCACTACATTGGAGACAATATGGACGGGCGGCTTCTGCAGGCCATCAAGACGATTCTTCCAGACGAGACATTCAAAGAAACGATCATCAATAATAAGCCCTATGCCATCGAAGCTCTCGTCGCCCTGCATCTGAAGAACCTGAAGGCAAGAGCCGATCAAGCCACTGGAGAGAATGGGCGGGATGTGATCATGGGCCGGCCCGCGATTTTCCACGAAGAACCCGGGCGGGATCGAATCGCAGAGTCCCGCCTGAGGGCTGCGGCAGGGATGGCGGGATTCGAAAATATTCATTTCCAATACGAGCCAATCGCAGCCGCCCGCACCTACGAGACAACGCTGAAAACTCCCCGGACCGTCCTGGTCGGTGATTTCGGAGGCGGCACTTCCGATTTCACGATCATGAGGCTTGATCCCGCAAAACGAGCACTTAACGACAGGAGGGCAGACGTTCTGGCAACCGGTGGTGTTCCCGTCGCTGGTAACAAACTCGATGCCGAAGTCATGTGGCATAAACTCACCCCGCTGTTTGGACGCAATGCAACCTACCGTGAATTCGCCGGAGACAAAGATCTGAGGGTACCCACCTACCCGCATCATCAGATCTGCCAATGGGACCGGATCCCGTTCCTGAACAAGGACGTCAAGCTGATCGAAAAACTGATTCACTTTGAGAAGCGTTCAAACTGCCCCGAGGGGTTCACCCGTCTGCTGTCCTTGATCCGGCGAAACCTGGGATTCTCGATCTTCCAGCAGATCGAGAAGGCCAAGATCCGACTGACCACCGAGAATGAGACGCAACTCATCTACCCGGACCCGACGATCAGTATCAATGAGACACTCGTGTATGAAGAATTCCGTGACATGACCGCAGAAGTCATCATCTCCATCTCCAAGGCACTGGAAACGACCCTCAACGACGCTCGTCTCCAAGCATCCGACATCGACTTTGTCTTCCTGACCGGAGGAAGCTCCCTGGTCAGGAATATTCGGCAGATCTTTGCCGAGCTGTTCGGCGAATCCAGACTGCACACCGGAGATACCTTCGCCTCGGTGGGTCAGGGTCTCGCCCTCAGCGCCCCACTGTTTTTCAACTGAGGGGCCGTAACGAAATAAGTTATCAAAGATGCGCAGGATTTTCGGGGAACAACAAGGCGGGTTTGGGCGAATAGTGCGGGCTATCTGAGCCTGAATCCAACACCGTTGCCCGCCGAAAAGACCAGCAGATTTATGTGAGTTATTTTGTTACGGCCCCTAAGGGACTTTGATTAATTCGAGACGGTCAGCGCGACAAGGACTTGGGCCTCGGGCAAGGCGGTCGGGTTGATTATTCTTGAATTCGAGTTCGCACTTCGGGTGGACCGAACTACCTTCCACCCGATATGACGCTGGACGAACTCAAAACCGCCCTGCTCCGCTCCTACCAGGAATATGGGGGGATCAACCACCTCGACGGCGCCCATCTGCCCTCGGAGGAATCCGTGCACCGACTGGCCTATGACATGATGCACCTGCTCTTCCCCGGGTTCTTCGAGCAGTCAGCGATGACCATGCGGGAAATTCCAGAAGTGACGGAGCGACGTCTGGCCGCTGTTTTCGATCGATTGGAGGCCGAAATCGAAAAGGCCATGCGGTTCGTCGATCACCCCGACCCGGTTTCCACGGCCGAACAGAAAGCGGCCGCCCTCTGCGATGCCTTCCCCGAAATCCGGCGCATCATCCAGACCGATGTCGAGGCCGCCTATCAGGGAGATCCGGCCGCGCGCAGCATCGAGGAGATCATCCTCGCCTACCCCTGTGTTCTTGCGATTTCGCTCCAGCGCATCGCACATGAACTCTACCGCCTCGATGTCCCCCTGATCCCGCGCATGTTGACCGAATACGCCCATGAGCGGACCGGCGCGGATATCCATCCGGGCGCGAATATAGGAACTCACTTCTTCATCGATCACTGCACCGGAGTGGTCATAGGGGAGACGGCGGAATTGGGCCATCATGTTAAGATCTATCAGGGCGTCACCCTGGGAGCCAAATCATTCGAACTCGATGATCATGGACATCCGGTCAAGGGCGTAAAACGTCACCCGAACATCGAGGACCATGTAACCATCTATCCCGGGGCCACCATCCTCGGGGGCCGGACAACCATTGGACGCCACTCGACCATCGGCTCCAACGTCTGGCTGATGAAGTCGGTCGCACCGGACAGCATCGTTTATTATAAGGGAGACACCACGTCGGTGGTGCGGGAAAACCATACAACCGATCGCGGGGAAACGGATTCGGGATCCGACGATGTGACCGACTGGATGATCTAGTGGTGTGTCTCAAAATGAGCTTCCCTCCCGGCTTGCGCCGGAAGCCTCGATCACCCATTCCTGTCCTCTTCGACCATGCGAATCGATTTCACCAAGATGCACGGAGCCGGAAACGACTTCGTTATGATCGACAATATCAACGCGCGGGTACGGCTCTCACCCGGCGACGTCGCCAAGCTATGCCACCGCCGGTTTGGTATCGGGGCCGATGGGGTGCTCCTGCTCGAGCCGCCGGACTCCAACCGGGTCGATGCGACCATGGTCTATTACAATGCAGACGGTTCCCGCGCCGAAATGTGCGGCAACGGGGCACGATGTTTCGCTGCCTTCGCTCTTGAGCGGGGTCTCGGCCGCGACGGGCTCATACGTTTCAACACAGACGCGGGGATCGTGTCCGCCGAGACTGTCGATGACCTCTACCGTATCGAATTGACTCCTCCTACCGATCTGAATCTTGGCCGCACGATCGAGCTCAGGTCCGGTCCCAGGACGATCCATACGGTCAATACCGGCGTCCCCCATGTCGTTCACTTCGTCGATGACGTCAACGCGGTGGACATCCGCAGGTTCGGGTCCGAGATCCGGCATCACGCCGACTTCGCCCCCGCAGGAACGAATGTCAACGTGGCCGCGATCGATGAGGACGGCCTCGTTCATGTCCGCACCTACGAACGCGGCGTGGAGGACGAAACCCTGGCTTGTGGAACCGGCGTCACTGCAGTCGGCATCGTATCGTCCCTGATCAACAGGATCGCCAGACCGGTCCGTCTTCAAGTGGCAGGGGCCAGCGTACTGCTGGTTGATTTCGAGGAAACGGCCTCCGGTATCGAAAAAGTGACTCTGACCGGTCCGGCCGCGACCGTTTTCACCGGGATGGTCGAAATCGGCGACTGATCGCTGTTGGGGTCCGTCCGAGCGTTCTCCCGGTCTCACTTGGCGGCCAACGCGACCGCAATTTCCCGGGGCAAAGAAGGTCCTCTGAAGATCATTCCAGAGTAGACCTGGACCAACGAAGCGCCGGCATCCATTTTCTCTCCGGCCGTGACTCCATCGACAATGCCCCCGACTCCGATGATCGGCAGACGACCCTCGGTGCGACGTGCGATATACCGAATTATCAGGGTCGATTTCCGCGCCAGCGGAACTCCACTCAGTCCCCCCGCCTCTTTGTTTTCGGCAAACACCCCGGGTCTGGCCAGGGTCGTATTGGCGGCGATAATCCCGTCGAGCTTGAGCGAATCAATCGTTTCAAGCACCCCATCGATCTCGCGGAATGAAAGGTCGGGGGCAATTTTGACCAGGATCGGACACCGGTTTCGCCCGGAGCCGGCCACCTCACCCGAATTCTCAGCCTCCAGGGCAGCGAGCAATTCGCCAAGCCGCTCGGAGTCCTGCAACTTCCGCAGGTCGGGCGTATTCGGACTGCTGACGTTGACGACCAGGTAGTCTGCATGCCGGGCCAGGCGGCGAAATGATCCCAGGTAGTCTTCAATCGCCTGATCGAGCGGTGCCACCTTTGACTTGCCGATATTGACCCCGATGGGCGCAATCCTCCGCCCCGGCGGCGGAATTTTTTCCAGGCGACGGGCCACCCGCTCGGCACCTTCGTTATTGAACCCCATCCGGTTGATGATCGCTCCCTGATCCGGATAGCGAAAGAGCCTTGGTTTCGGATTTCCGGGCTGGGCCAGATGTGTGATTGTGCCGACCTCGACATGTCCAAACCCGAGAGCGGACAATCCTCGCCAGCAGACGGCGTTCTTGTCATAGCCTGCGGCCACGCCGATCCGATTGGGAAAACGGGTTCCAAAAATCTCGACCGGCTCGCCCATCCCCCTCCGATAGGCCAGCGACCGAATCAGCGGGACCAATCCGGGGATGGCCTGAAACAGGCGGAGGCCGATGACGGAAAGCTCATGTGCATTTTCGGCGTTAAGTCTGAAGAAAACGGGCCGAATCAGTTTTTCGTATGTAGATCCCATTGATAAACAGAAAGTCCACGCGGTTATCAGCTCTGCGGACCTTCTCAGGCAACCGAATTTCACGATGGGGGTGAAAGACCAATCTTCCAATCCGCCAATTTCTGCACAAATCCACCCTTTCAGAGACGATGGGAAAAACCCAAATAAGGTCGAATTCGAATTTCGTGAGTTGACTCTGATCAAACGAGGGTTTTCTCCTCTCAGAAATTCCTGATCAACTATGGCCAAATCTGCCCCTCAGCTCGACTGGTGCATCGTACGCCTCAGCAAAGACCTCAATTGGTGGGTCAAAGAAACCAGTGACACTGTTCACTGGGACGTCGACGGCTTGAGTATCATCGATCCGCGACAGGTCAGCCACATGCTCGAACTGCTCGAGCCACTGCGCGACTACGGGTTTGATGCCGACCTTCTGGATGCCGCGTTTATCTCCTTCGGGATCGACAAGGATCTCGGCAAGGGGCAGGTGCGCTTGACCCGGGTAAACGATCTGCTGATCGAATCCGAGGACAAGCTTTTCGCACTGCCGGACATCATGGACGAGGAGACAGGGCCCTACGCCGATTTCCTCGATCATGTCATGAAGCTGCGGGTCAAGATGCTGAACGACATGTATGAGTTTGAGCAGCAGCTCACCGTTGACGAAGTCGAGGACGAGCTCAGAGAGGAGCAGAACAACAGCCTGATCGAAGGAACCGCCGTTCATCTCTACAATGAGGTCATCGCTATTCTCGATTATGTTCCAGCCGGTTGGGAGGTTGACGAAGACGATGACAAACCGGACGCCGGGGGCGAGGATGAGTTCCCCGATATCGAGGACCACGAGGCTGAAGATAAAGAGGAGGCTGAAAAGCTTAAAGCCGACGCAACCCTTCGCTGGGACGAAGACGACGAGGAGAAAAAGGAAACCGGCGAAGAGGAATCCGATTCGGAGGACGAGGAAACCGACGAAGAGGAGGACGAAGACTCACGGACTGTCTGAGAGGCTGCCCGTTGGTTCAGTGACTCTACCGGCCGGTCCGACCGGCCTCGACCGCATCATTTCAAGGTGCCCCTGAACTCTCGGCAACTTCCTGCGCAAAGTAAGTGAGAATCATGTCTGCGCCTGCCCGCTTGATCGCGAGGAGCGACTCATCGCGGCACCGCTTGTAGTCGAGCCATCCCAGGCGGGCGGCGGCGTGGATCTGTGCGTATTCACCGGAAACCTGATACGCTGCGACCGGCAGATCGATGGCGTCGCGGACCTCCCGGATGATGTCAAGATAAGGACCGGCCGGCTTGATCATCAGAATATCGGCCCCTTCCCGAACATCGAGTTCGATTTCCATGCGCGCTTCCCTCCGGTTCGAAGGATTCAGCTGGTAGGTCCCCTTGTCGAGATAGGGAGCTCCTTCCACCCGGGCGCTTCCAACCGCATCGCGAAAAGGACCGTAATAGGCCGATGCATATTTCGCTGAATAGGCCAGGATCCCGGTCTCGGTCTGACCGGACTCATCGAGGGCGGATCGTATCGCCCCCACCCGACCATCCATCATGTCGGAGGGCGCCACCAGCGAGACCCCGGCCGAAGCATGGAGAACCGCCATTCTGGCGAGGACCTCGACCGTCCGGTCGTTGTCCACATCGCGCCCATCGGCCGTGAGAAGCCCATCATGGCCATGGGTGGTGTAGGGATCGAGCGCGATGTCCGTGATCACGAGGAGATCGGGGCAGGCTTTGCGGACCGCCCGAACAGCTCTCAGGATCAGGCCCTCCTCATCGAGCGAACGGGATCCCTCCGCATCCTTCAACTGGGCGGCCAGGCAGGGAAAGAGGGCCACGGCGGGGATTCCCAGGCCGGCCAGAGCACGGCAGGTTTCGACCAATGTATCGATCGTATGTCGCACTACTCCCGGCATGGACTCAACGTCCTCCGGCTGCCCGGTTCCATCCCGCACGAAAAGCGGTGCGATAAGGTCGTCGGTGCGGATGACCGTCTCCGAGATCAACCGTCGCAGGGCAACGCTTCGACGGAGCCGGCGAGGCCGGCGAACGAGTTCTGGCTTGAACTTGGGTGTCATCTTAGGAATAAGATAACATTCGAACACCATGTCGACCCGGCGTCCAGATGACATTTCCCGATCACCCGCACCGAATGCGGGTCGAAAGACGCTGCGAACCCCCTGTTGAGGGGATCGCGAATCCCCTGCGCGTACGCACGCTCGATCTATCGGGCTTGCGTCCTGTTTCCTCCTGCGTTGAACCATTTTTACTCAAGATCAAGCCATGTCCCTCCAACTATACGATACACTCAGTCGCCAGATTAAACCCCTCCATCCCGAGGACGGTCGGATTTTCCGTTTCTACTGCTGCGGACCAACCGTATATGGCCCGGCGCATATCGGTAATTTTCGTACCTTCATCAACCAGGACATCCTCCGGCGCACGCTTGAGGTCGCCGGCCTGAATACCAGACATGTTCGCAATCTCACGGATGTGGACGACAAAACGATCGCTGCGGCCAATCGTGAGGGATGCAGTCTGCGCGAGATCACCGATCGCTGGACGGACCGATTCCACGAGGATAGCGAAAAACTCGGTCTCCTGCCCCCACACGAAGAGCCGCGGGCCACCGATCATATCCAGGCGCAGATAGACATGATTGTCAGGCTGGTTGAGATCGGCCACGCCTATGCCACGGATGAGGGTTCGGTCTACTTCCGCGTGTCCTCGTATGACGACTACGGAAAGCTGTCACGGCTGAAAGAGCGCGAGATCACCCATGACCACGCGCCGGCCGGCAGCGATCGCATGGACGCCGACGAGTATGAGCGGGATTCGGTCTGCGACTTCGCTCTCTGGAAATCGCACAAGCCGACCGATGGCAGCGTCTCATGGGACAGTCCCTGGGGACCCGGACACCCCGGGTGGCATATTGAGTGCAGTGCCATGAGTCGCATCTATCTCGGAGACACCTTTGACCTGCACGCGGGCGGAGTCGACCTGCTGTTCCCACATCACGAAAACGAGATTGCCCAGAGCGAAGCGAGCAACGGAAAACCGTTCGCCCGGCATTGGTTCCACAATACCCATCTCATGGTCGAAGGACAGAAGATGAGCAAGAGCCTCGGCAATCTCTTCACGGTGGCCGATGCGATCGAGCGCGGCTACGGACCACGCGCACTACGCTATGTCCTGATGAGCGGACACTACCGCCAGCAGCTCAACTTCACGTGGGCCTCCATGAATGCCGCCACCAGTGCCATCAAGCGAATCGATAAAGCCGCCGCTCACCTGGCGGAGGCTTCCGGGCGCTCCATCGATCAGATCAATTCGGAGATCGGGCACTCTCCGGCGAACGGATCAGAATGGAATGGGCTCCAGAAGGCATGGCAGGCTCTCTGCGATGATCTCAATGTCCCCGCGGCCCTGGGCGGGTTCTTCAAGGCGATTCCGGAATTGGAATCCAAAAAAAACCGGGATGAAGCCATTCTCGCCCAGGACCGAATGCACCGATTCCTCTATGCGCTCGGCCTGCTCCCCGAGACCATGCAGTCAGTAACTGCTCCCGAAGAGATCATCGCCCTGGCCAACGAACGCTGGGCGGCCAAAGAGTCCAAAGACTATGCCACTGCCGACCGCCTCCGCGCCAAACTGACGGAAACCGGATGGAAGGTCCTCGACCGCAAGGACGGTTTCGATCTCGAACCCCTTTAACCCAACCTCGCCATGAATATGACACCATTGGAAGAAATCCGGCACTCGTGTTCCCACGTTCTGGCCGCAGCTGTTCTCAGGCTGTTTCCCGACACCCAACTCGATATCGGACCACCGACCGACAGCGGTTTCTACTACGACTTCGACCTGGAGCACAAATTCACCCAGGAGGATCTCGAGAAGATCGAGGCGGAGATGGCAAAGGTCATCAAGGAGAATCAGAAGTTCATCCGGCACGAAATCAGTAGGGAGGACGCCATTGCCCTGATCAGGGAGATCGGTCAGGAACGCTACAAACTCGGGCGACTCGATGATATCCCCGAAGACGAATCGATCTCATTCTACCAGAACGGGGAGTTCCGCGACCTCTGTGCCGGTACCCACGTCAATTATTCGAAGAAGATCAAGGGTTTCAAACTCCTGAGTATCGCCGGAGCTTACCACCGGGGAGACGAAAAGAACAAACAGCTCCAGCGAATCTACGGCACCGCCTTTCCCAACAAGACGGAACTGGCCGATTACCTCGAAAAGCTCGAGCAGGCCAAGGCACGCGACCACCGCAAGATCGGTCGCGACCTGAAACTCTTCCACATAGATGAGGCGGTCGGCCAGGGCCTTGTGCTCTGGACCCCAAACGGGGCCGTCATCAGACAGGAATTGCAGACGTTCATCTCGGAAGAATTGAACAAACAGGGCTATTCCCAGGTTTTCACACCTCACATCGGCAAGCTCGAACTCTACAAGACCTCCGGACATTTCCCCTACTACAGCGATTCGCAGTACCCGCCTGTGGTCGAACGCGAGTCCCTTCAGGAATTGGTCGACGAAGGGTGCAGCTGCGGCGACCTCTCCAATCGCCTTAAAACGGGCGAGATCGACGGCTACCTGCTGAAGCCGATGAACTGCCCCCACCACATCAAGATCTACGACAGCCAGCCTCACTCCTACCGCGATCTTCCTGTCCGGCTCGCCGAATTCGGAACAGTCTACCGATGGGAGCAGTCGGGCGAGCTCAGCGGGATGATGCGCGTCCGTGGGTTGACCCAGGACGACGCCCACCTTTTCTGCACGGAAGAACAGCTGGCGGACGAACTCCAGGGTTGTCTCTCCCTGGTCAAGATCATCCTGACAACCCTTGGGATGACCAACTATCGGGTGCGCGTCGGGCTGCGGGACCCGGATTCATCCAAATACACGGGAGATCCCGCCAATTGGGACAAAGCCGAGGAGGCCTGTCGGGTCGCAGCGCAAAGCCTTGGTGTTCCCTTCGCCGAGGAATCCGGTGAAGCCGCCTTTTACGGACCCAAGATCGATTTCGTGGTCAGCGACGTGATCGGGCGCGAATGGCAACTTGGCACGGTCCAGGTCGACTACAACCTGCCCGAACGCTTCGACCTGAACTATATCGGCGCCGACAATCAGAATCATCGCCCGATCATGATCCACCGGGCACCGTTCGGTTCAATGGAGAGATTCTGCGGTGTGCTCATCGAGCACTTCGGCGGCGATTTCCCGATCTGGCTGGCGCCTGAGCAGCTGCGCCTGCTCCCGATCAGCGACAAGTTCGAGGAGACCACCCAGGCCATCTTTCAGCGCTATCGTGATGCCGGGATTCGTGTGAGCGTCGACAACCACTCGGACAAGCTCGGTGCCAAGATTCGCCGGGCTGAGTTGGACAAAGTGCCCTACACGGCGATCATCGGACAAAAAGAGGTCGAAGCGAATACGCTTTCAATCCGCTCACGTTTTACCGGCGACGAAGGCAGTCAGCCGACCGATGCATTCCTGGACCGGCTTCAAGACGAGATCAAAACGCGCAAGCTGATGATGAAGGAGACCTAGGAATTTCGGAATGCGGATTTCGGATTTCGGATTGAAGAGGGTGCGAACGGCGGGGTCATTGAGTTAATTCTTGCACGCCAGTGCTGGAATTCCGCTTTGACCCCTGCTTCAACCGGTGCGGATGGGGTCCAGCTGTTCGAACAGCTCCACCGGTGGTTTGCAGTCTCAATCCTGCAGCCTCTCTCTCAAGACGCCACTGCGTCCCGACCGACGGGACTCACCATGCGGCAGAAGACGATCTTCCCGCCGGATGACGGGACGACACTGTTGATCTCTACCTCGATCTTCTTTCCGACATAGGTATGGGCGTCCTGTACCACGACCATGGATCCGTCCGTGAGGTAACCCACCGCCTGTCCCTCCTCACGACCTTCCTTGATCAGGTCGACGGTCAGACGTTCCCCGGTCACAACGTCCGGATGGAGTGCCTTGGACAGGCCATTCAGATTGAGCCAGACCACACCGTGGAACTGCGCCAACTTGGCCAGATTGAAATCCGTGGTCAGTAACTTGGCCTTCATCGACTGAGCGATGAAGATCAGTTTTTCATCGGACGACTGTTTCTTGCCCACCTCGCTCTCCTGGATGCGAAGATCCAGGCTGGGGATCTTGCGCAGGGCATTGAGCGATTCCAGTCCACGACGACCCTTGCTCTGCCTCGCCTGGTCGCGGGAGTCCGCGATGGTGTGAAGGTCCTCGATGACGAACTGCGGTATGATCAGGGCCGCGGTTATGAACTGTGCCTCGCAGACCCGAACGATTCGGCCATCAATCAGGGCACTCGTGTCCAAGACCACGAGGGGCACATCCACGTCGTGAGGCACGAACCGCACGTAGGGTATGACCAGGTTGAACTCGTCCTTTCCCCGCAGAGCGACCACGGCACCGAGATAGGAGCAGATGACAAACAGCCCCAATCGCACCAGATAAATCATTTGCGGATCACCCTCGTCCAGCAGAGGGGAGGCTGAGACCATGAATGCGATCAGGGAGCCGGTGAAGAAGCCAAAGGTCAGCGCAGACAGTCCGCGCAGCGAAAATCCTTTAAGAAGGATGTCCACCAGGACTACCAGCGACCCGATCAGAAGACCGATGACTATGGCCAGCCATTGATAAGGATCCCATTCCTTGATCGACAGGCAGACGAGCCAACTCGCCAATGCGGTCGTGAAGATGAAGAGTATGCGTAAAGTGATCAGAGTTGTTTTCACAACGGTGCGGTAAAGAAATGTCCATGGGCCCGCATCACCGGGATGCAGGTTTCTGACTACATCTACGGCAATTTTGACCGCACCTTCACACTTGGTCCGTTATTTTACGGACAACCGGTTTCGAACCGGGCCACCGGCTTCGCTATTTGAGGGATGCAAAAACTAGCAATGCAAAGGGAAGTATGGTGAGAACAGCTATCAACACGTAGAGTGTGATGACAGTTCGTCGGGCCATTTTCTGCTCGTCAGCCTTTTTCGCCATAGTCAACCTTGGTTGTCTTCTCGCCCATTAGGAAATCATGAATTACTGGTTGGTCAAACAGGAACCCGAGGCCTACTCTTGGGACGAATTCGTCAAGGACAAAGGCACGGACTGGGATGGGGTCCGCAATTACCAGGCCCGAAATAATCTTCGGACCATGAAACGCGGCGACCGGGCCCTCTTTTATCACAGCGTCGGGCCGCGCACGGTCGTCGGGATCGCCCGGGTCCACAAGACGGCCTTCCCCGATCCCACCGCCACAGACGGCGATTGGTCAGCCGTTCACTTGAAACCGGTGAAGGCGCTCAAGAACCCCGTGTCGCTTGACCAGATAAAGCTGGAGCCCAGCCTCTCAGGTATCGCACTGATCAAGAACAGCCGTCTTTCAGTTCAACCCCTGCCCAAGGCGGCCTTCGAAAAAATCGTCGGGATGGGTTCGTGATCGGGTCGATCGATCCTTGGGGCCGCGGATAGGGGCTGAATAACCCTGCCCCAAGTGCGCCCGATCAGAAACCTCCGATCAGTGGGAGTTCCCGGGACAACTGCGAACTGACCACGGAGTCGATCTGGTTCATGACCTGGATAAAGCGAGCCGCCATACGCGCCGAAAACTGCTTTTCCATGATCTTGTAATACTTCTTTTTCAGATCCAGCAGATCCTCCTGGATGGCAAAAGACCGCTCGGCCACATCCTTGGCCTGCTCGTCACTCAGGTCTTCAAGGACTTCAAGGTATTCACGAAGCAATGCCACCCTGCGGTCACCTATTTTCCCCTGCTCCAATTCGTAATCCCGGTAGATGGACCAGAACTGGTCCGAAATCGCGGGGTCAAGATTCATGGCAGTGCCCACGATTTCAACGCCGTAGGTCTGCATTTCCTTCCGGGCCACTTCAAGCGAAGTACCTGGATCCTGGGCGAATACCGATGCCGCCAAAAGGGGGATGAGGGTCAATAATCTTTTCATGATAGCCTTGTCGCAGGGTTCTCGTCGAACAGGTAGCCCCTTTTGCATTCCCGTCAATCATCGAGTAAAGGACACCTTGAAAAATCAGAGGCAATCGGATACTCTGTTCATCCAAGGCACCCGCAAGTTCAGAGGAGCCGGCCAGATGCCCGGCCCGAAAGGCTCGACACAATCTCCACAACGCGTTTTCTCACCCTTCGTGTCCACGGTTCTAACGGTTATCGCTCCAGGTCTGCTCGGCGCTTCGGTCGCACAGGCAGCGCGGCGCCACGGTGCCGCCGACCGGATCAAGATCTGGGCCAGACGCCCCGAAACGAGGTTGGCCCTCAATAAGTCCGACTGGTGCGATGAAGCGGCTGATACCCTGAGCTCGGCGGTTGAAGATGCCAATATCGTCGTGGTCTGCACCCCGGTGGACCGAATCATCGAATCGATCAAAAGCTTCAGTGACAGCCTGGGTCCGGACGCCGTGGTCACAGACGTTGGCAGCGTCAAGGGAGAGATCTGCCGATTTGCCTCCAATGCATTGAAAAACGGCGCCGGATTCGTCGGTTCCCACCCAATGGCAGGGTCCGAGAAGAGCGGGATGGAACACGCCAGTGCCGATCTGTTCAAAGACCGACCTTGTTTTGTGACTCCCCTCGAGCAGACACCGTCCGAATCGGTTGATCAGGTTGTATCGTTCTGGACCCGGATTGGCGCCGAGGTGGTGACCCTGCCTCCGGATCGTCACGACGAGATAGTGGCCCATATCAGCCACCTTCCCCACCTGGCGGCGTCCGCCCTGTGCAGCCTTATGGCCGGACACGATCCATCCTGGCGTCACTATGCGGGCGGTGGTCTTCGTGATACGACGCGAGTGGCCGGCGGAAGCCCCTCTCTGTGGTTGGAGATCCTGTTCGAGAATCGTGACGAGGTGCTTCGAGCGCTCGCTTCCTACCAGGACGAACTCCAGGGGTTCCATGCGGCGCTGTCCAACCGCGACATTCTTCAAGTGAAGGCGCTGCTTGAGCGAGGAAAGGACTACCGTGACCAATTCCGACCGAGATAGGCTTCACGCCGATCACTTGCCGCCGGTCCTGCCGATACGCCCCTTTTCGAAACCTGTAACCGGGCGGGTTCGAGTACCGGGGTCCAAGAGCATCACCAATCGCGCCCTCATTCTGTCAGCTCTGAGCAGAGGCCGGACCGTTATTCATAATCCCCTCTTCAGTGAAGACACCCGGATCATGATGGACGCCCTCCGGGTCCTCGGCTTCGAACTGAAAACCGACCAACCGGGTTCCGCCATCGAGATCACGGGAAACGCGGGCCGGGTCCCGACGAACGGGGCAACGCTTGATATAGGCAATTCAGGAACATCCGCCCGCTTCCTGACCGCATTCTGCTGCCTCGCTGAGAGCGGAACCTTCAAAATCGACGGGGTCGAACAGATGCGCCATCGACCGATCAGCGGGTTGGTCGATGCCTTGAAGGCAGCCGGCGCACAGATAGAAATGGCCCCGACAGGCGGCTTTCCGCTTGAAATCCGTTCCTGCGGACTGAGAGGAGGCCAGGTTTGGGTCGACGCCACCGGTAGCAGCCAGGCGCTTTCCGCGCTTCTGATGGTCGCACCCTGCGCCCGCACCGGCCTTCAGATCCACCTGTCAGACACCCGCGTACGACGACCCTACGTGGACATGACCCTCGCCATGATGCGCGAATTCGGGATCCCCTCTCAGGCGATTTCCACCTCGGAAGATGCCTTCCTGGTCAGACCGGGCGTGACCTATTCTCTCGATACGGACACCTACGCGGTCGAATCCGACGCCTCCGCGGCAAGTTACTTCCTTGCCCTGCCCGCTGCAGTCGGCGGTGACTTACAGATTGAGGACCTGAAACTCAATGGTCTCCAGGGCGACGCATCATTCGCCCGGATCATTCGCGATCTGGGATGTGAGATGAATGAACCTGCCGATGGTGTTCGGATCGCCCGCTCCCGGACCGATTCACCCCTGTCGGGCGTGACTTTCGACTTCTTCCAGATTTCGGATACGTTCCTCACCTTGGCCGCCCTGGCACCCCTGCTGCAGGGCTCAACCACGATCACGGGCATTGCCCATACCCGAAAACAGGAAACAGACCGCGTGTCTGCCGTCGCCACCGAATTGAGAAAACTCGGGCAGGAGGTCGTCGAAAGCGAAGACGCCCTGACCATCCATCCCCGTCCGCTTCGTGAGGCAACCGTGGACACTTACGACGACCATCGAATCGCCATGAGTTTTTCCATATTGGGCTGCCACGATCTGCATGGTGACGGTCGGGCTTGGATGGCGATCCGCAATCCCTCCACCTGCGCAAAGACCTTTCCCTCCTTCTTCCAGAAACTCGAGGATTTACGCCAGGAGTCATGACCCTTTTTCTCATCCATGCAATCTGACGGATTTTTCATTGTCGCGGTCGACGGTGGAGCCGCCTCGGGAAAGTCCTCCACCTGCAGGGCGCTCAGCGCCCGGTTCGGCCTCCTGCACGTCGACACCGGATCCTATTACCGGGCCATCACCCATCGCCTGCTGAACCTTGGCGTTGATCCGTCCGAGCCTCACGCAGTCGAAGCAGCCCTCGCCCGGATCGATCTCGGCACCCGGGTTGCCGATCGATCAGCCGCAATGGTGATCGATGGAAACACGCCCGAAGACGAGATTCGCGGTCCGGAAGTAAACGCAAACGTCTCCGCCTTCGCCGCGTTGCCCGAGGTCCGTGCCTTCCTCCTCGAATACCAGCGAAGCCAGGCCCGGACGGCGAGGGACGGTGGATTTGCCGGACTGATCATGGAGGGACGTGATATCGGGTCGGTCATATTTCCTGACGCATCGTTCCGGTTCTTCCTCATGGCTGATCCCAAGGCGCGGGTCCAACGACGCGCGGCCCAGGGACAGACCGACAGTATCCAGGAACGGGACCGCCTGGACAGCCAACGGAAATCATCCCCTCTGGTCTGCCCGGAGGGTGCCGTTCAGGTCGATTCGACCCACCTTACTCTCGAGGAGGTTGTGGAAAAGATTTCCGAAATCATCGAAGCCCGCCTTGGGGAAACAAGCTCTTCGGGCTGATGGGATTCTATCAACCAGACACTGGTGGGTGTCCCAGGGAGTTTTTCAGGTCGAAGACGGCGCGCCAAGGACATCCAGGCCAGCCGCTTCGAACGGAACCATCAGGTGAGCCGATCGAGGGATAAACTTCCTGGTTCGGACACTAGTCCAGCCCGCACGCTTTCCTCGCCCGGTCGAGCACCGTCTTCGCTTTGGTCCGGGCGCACGCCGCACCCTTCTGCAGGACAGATTCGACGAAATCAAGGTTGGCCGCCAGTTCCAACCGACGTTGGCGCGCTTCTTCGAAGTATTCCCAGTGATGGGCAAACAGCGTTTTCTTCAGATCCCCGTAACCCAGGCCACCCGCTCGAAGACGCTCAAGCGTTTCCGCGTAAACCTCCTCGGGACCAACCAGTTTCAGGAGTTGCATGGCGGTGTTCTTTTCGGCATCCGGCTTCGGTTCCTCCGGAGTCCGGCTGTCCATCACCATGCCCATGATCTTCTTCCGGGTCGGCTTCTCGTCCGAAAAAATATCGATGGCATTGCCGTAGCTCTTGCTCATCTTCTGGCCGTCCGTCCCGGGAACCACCGCCGTATCCTCCCGGATCCGGACCTCCGGGATGACGAATACCTCACCATAGGCCTTGTTGAACTTCATCGCGATATCACGGGTCACCTCGACGTGCTGCTTCTGGTCGCGACCCACCGGGACGACGTTGGAGTCGTAGATCAGAATGTCCGAAGCCATCAGCACCGGATAGGTAAAGAGCCCGTGATTGGCGGAAATACCCTTGGTCGTCTTGTCCTTGTAGCTGTGACACCGCTCCAACAATCCCACCGGGGTCACGGTCGCCAGCATCCAGGTCAGTTCGGTGACTTCAGGAACATCGGACTGGCGGAAGAAAACCGCCTTTTCCGGGTCAAGGCCACAGGCCAGAAAGTCAAGAGCCGCATCAAGCGTGTACTTCCGACGGAGATCCGCATCGAAGATGGTGGTCATCGAATGGTAGTCCGCGATGAAGTAGTAGGCCTCGCCTCTGTCCTGAAGCTCGATCGCGGGCTTCATCATTCCAAAATAATTGCCGACGTGGAGCACGCCGGAAGACTGAATTCCTGAAAGTATTCGCATGCCGAAAAGAGAGAAAAAGAAGACCGGAGGATCGATCTGGCGATCAAAAACCTTATGAATCCCGGCGCGGTAACCGGCGGAGGTCGCTCTTTGCACCGACGATCTGGTCATGGCCCAGGAACCCTCCAAAGGCGGTCAGTGGGTAGACGAGAGATCTTCGACCGAGCAGGGTGCCGGGTTGGAGTACGGCATTGCAGCCGACTTCGGCCCCGTCCCCCAACATGGCTCCGAGTTTTCGCAAACCCGTATCAACCACCCCTGATGGCAGACGAAGGGAGACATCATTCCCGTCCAGGCGTACATTCGAACAGATCACACCTGCGCCCAGATGGCTGTTGTTTCCCAGAACGGTGTCTCCGACGTAACTGAAATGGGGCACCTTCACCCCATCGAGCAAAAGGGCGTTCTTGAACTCACAGGAATTGCCGAGTACGCATCCGCGGCCGGCTATCAGATTTCCACGCACATAAACCCCCGGGCGTATCTCGGTCTCCGGCCCGATATAGGCCGGACCCACTATGGTGCAGAAATGGGGAAGCTGAACCGAGGGGTCGATATGGACAGGACCGCTGACATGGACCCCCGGGGGCAAGGGCGTCGATGGCACCCGGGGCGTCATGCTCTGCAGAGCGGATCCGATCAAACCGACCCATTCCCATGGAGCGGCATCCGCCCGGAATGATCGATCAAAGGGAAGGGAATCCGGAAAATCGAAGAAGTCGGCTGCTTTCACAGCCAGTTTGATCGCACCGACGAAGTCCGGCGTCAATGCCGAGAGCACTCTGAGAAAGGTGCCCTGCAATATGAACGGTTGCAGCCGATCGTGAATCCGACTCTATGGTGGGTTCATGGCCGATCCATGGACCGTCCTCATACCCATCGTTATTGCCGACGTAATCAACCCGGTGCTTTTTGCCTTCATGGTCTATGCAGCCGGTTCGAACCGTCCGATCAGCAATACCCTGATCGTTCTGCTCGGTCACACCACGGCCTATCTGAGCGCGGGCATCCTGCTCGCTCTTGGAATGGAACGGATCACCGGCTATCTCTCGAAGCCCCACTCGATCGATTTCGTGATTGGACTTGTGATCGGGCTGCTCCTGATCTGGGTCGCTTATCTGAGCAGTCGCCGGAAACCCGACACCGATAATGGCCCGGGCGAACAACTGACACCCCTCAAGGCATTCGGATTTGGTGCGATCATCAATTTCATCGGCATCCCTTTTGCCCTCCCCTATTTCGCAGCCATTGACCAGATCCTGAGAGAGAACCTGAGTGTCTTCGATTCACTTCTCATCCTGCTTGGATACAACCTTCTATATGCACTGCCCTTCCTCATGGTGCCCGTGATCTGTATGCTCATGGGGCAGCAAAGCCAGCCTCTGCTTGCCCGTATCAACAACTGGCTCGACAGGGTTGGGGGCGTCCTGATGCCCTTCATTCTGGGCCTGGTGGGGCTGGCCCTGGTGGCGGATTCAGTCACTTATTTCTCGACCGGCAGGGGTCTCTGGTAAACCCACCGAAGAAGCGTCAGTCGTTGACCCTGGATTTCGAATACAACTTCTGGAACCCGCGTGCCTCGCGACCCTTGTCCTTACATTTATGGTAGGCGTATCCCGCGATGAGCGGAAGAGCCAGAGTCGCCTCGCTGTAGACCATCTGCTCAAACACGGTTGACACCTTGCCCCAGGAGCTGGCCTCGCGAAGGGTGGAACCCGACAGAGCCCCGTCGCGTTCGTCCGCCACCGTGATCTGAACGGCATACTTGTGCATGTCCGCTTTGGACGGATCGAGCAGGTCGGCCGCCACCACGATATCCTGGGTGAAGTTCTTGGGCACCCCACCCCCAACCATCAGGATACCGGTGGTCGGATTGGCCAACTTGATGTCGGTCAGCTCGAGAAAGTCCCTGGCCGAGTCCAGGCTCGTGCTGAATTCGCGGTTCTTCGACTGGTGCATGACAAAACCGAAGCCGGCCGAACAATCGCTGAAGGCCGGAACGAAAATCGGAACGTCCTTCCGGTAACAGGCCTCAACGATGCAGTCATCGGCCTTGCATCCGTTCTCCTCCAGGTAACGACCCATTTCCCAAATGAATTCCCGGGACGAATACGGACGCCTTTCCAGGCCATCGCAGATCGTGCCGATGGTTTCGTCGCAGATTCTCAGTTCGTCTTCGTCGATGAACGTGTCGTAGATGCGATCGATGTTCAGGTCGCGCAGCTCGTTGTCGTCGACCCACTTCGATCCCTTGTAGTGCCTGAAACCAAGACCCTCGAAAAAGTCCTGGTCCACGATCAGCGCTCCGGTCGAAACAATGGCATCGACCAGATTATTGTCCACCAGGTCATAGACAATCCGCTTCAGCCCGGCCGAGAAGATCGAGCCCGCCAGAACGAGGATGATGCCACAATCCTTGTCCGTCAGCATCATCTCGTAGATCCTGGCCGCCCGGTTCAGGTCACGCGCGGAAAAGGCCATGTCACCCATCGCCTCTACCAGGGGGACGACATTGTGCTCCTTGATATCCAGGTGGACGATTGTTTCCTTCAGATAGTCAGCTTTGGTCATGGTCGTCTGTCCCTTTGGTTGGGTTGAGGCCGAGATCTACGACTGCGGGGCACGGATATCAAGCGGCGAAACCACCCGGGATCGGCCCAGGGAGGACAGTCTTCCTGTCAGGTTTCAGAACCTACGCTTAAGCAAATACTTACCAAATTTAAAGGAAGGCCACAACCCTCAAGAGAGCTTTTGACTTTGTCCGCGCAGAGCCTAACCTGCGACGAAAATGGAGCACCTTCATGCCTATTGGCGGATGGAGTACATCGAGGCGCCAAATCACACGGAAAGAGGCAATCCCTTCGTTGAACTCCCCAAGCAGAATGACGATCGAGCGACCCATATCGTGCATCGGTCCGATCATGCCTATCTGGTGCTCAACAGATTTCCATACAATGCCGGGCACCTTCTGGCCATACCCTACCGAGAAGTCGCCGATCTGGCCGACCTCGAACCCGAGGAGCGTCTCGACCTGATGAACCTGCTCGTGGTCGCTACCGATCTCCTGAAGAAAGCGCTCAAACCGGACGGATTCAACGTGGGGTTGAACTTGGGCAGTCCAGCCGGAGCCGGTATTCCCAGCCACCTCCACTTTCACATTGTACCCAGATGGAGCGGTGACACGAACTTCATGCCGGTCATTGGAAACACCCGGGTGCTCCCGCAATCGCTGGATCTCATGTGGGAGCGGATCATGAACGTGCACAATGACCGCCCGGATACCGCCGAAGGACAGCATGGCTAAGAAAACGCTCCACTTCCAGAATCCCAGATTTCTCAACCAGCTCTATTGCGGAAGCGAAGACAACCTGACGCTACTTGAGCACACTCTTGATGTTCAAACTGTTACAAGAGAAGATTGGTTGACGCTGGAAGGATCGGAGGAGGCGGTCGAACGAGCTGAATCGCTCTTTGAGCTGCTGCAGGAAGGGCGCAACCAGGGACTCTCGATCAAGAACGCTGACTTTCTCCACATGCTCAATGGCGTGGCCAATGGTCATTTCGAGGAGTTCCGGTCGCTCTTTGAACCGGCCGTAGTGATCAGGACCAGCCGGAGGACGATCATCCCCAAGACGTTGGGCCAGAAGAAGTACCTCCAATCAATCAGCGCGCATGACATCGTTTTGGGCATCGGTCCGGCCGGAACAGGGAAAACCTATCTGGCCATGGCCGCCGCCGTCGATGCCCTCAGGCGGAACAACGTCCAGAAGATCATCCTCACCAGACCGGCGGTCGAAGCAGGAGAAGCGCTCGGTTTTCTACCCGGAGACTTGACCGAGAAGATCGAGCCCTACCTCCGGCCGCTCTATGACGCCCTCGATGATATGCTCGACAAAGACGATGCATCGCGTCTGATGGAGAAAGGACTCATTGAAATAGCCCCCCTCGCTTACATGAGGGGACGAACGCTGAGCAACGCGTTTGTCATCCTGGACGAAGCCCAAAACACCACTCCCGAGCAAATGATGATGTTTCTGACCCGAATGGGTGATCGGAGCAAAATGGTGATCACCGGCGATATTACACAAATCGATCTCCCGCGATCCAAGTCATCCGGCCTGCTTCAGGTAAAAAGGATCCTGACCGATATCGAGGGCATCGATTTCTTCCAATTCCGAGACTCAGACGTCGTCCGCCACCCTCTCGTTCAGAGGATCATCAATGCCTATGACACCTTCCATGCCAGCCCGGAAGGCACCGAAGCGCATCGTTGAAGCTGTCAACGGAATCTCCTGACCACTCTCCATGGCAAAGCCCGATAAATCGACCAAGTCGGCGATCGGCCTGAAGCGCCGCAAGCGCAAGCGCCGCACTGGATCCGCGTCCGATCTGTTCGAGTTTCTGGAGCACAGCAAGGTCATCTCGCTGGCCGTCTTTGTTCTGACCGTCATATCGATCGTCTTTATCAGCTTTGTCGGGATCAGCCCGGCCGGATACCAGATCCTTCCCAATCAGTTGGCCTCGGTCCGCATCATAGCCGACGCCCCTTTCTCCTACGAAAGCAAACTCCTGACTGAACGGCAGCAGGTGCGGATGGAAAGCCAGATCCCCCCCGTTTACCGGATCGACATGGCGCCCTACGAGGCATTCGAGATGCACCTTCATGATCTCCTGGCCGAGACCGAGGCGGTCGCTGCCGACTGGACCGACGAGACCGAGGCCGAACGCCTCGAATCGCTGTCCTCCCTGGCCGAGGTCTACAACCTGCGCGGCGCCTACCGGATGACGGCGAACGACCTCGCCACCCTCACGCAATACGGCGACGCCATGAGCCGTATGCGATTGATCGATACAGGGCTCTTCATCGTGAAGGAAATCTATCGGGCCGGCGTCTTCGACGCCACCAACTCGGTGGCTGCGGCCGCCCCGGGCACCGTCCCGCTCTTTCATATCCAAAAGGATTCAGGCCAGGTCGGGCAGGCCCGGGTTCAGCCCCTGGATGACGCCCAGACCTTCCTCCGCATCAACCTGGCCGCCGAGAATATACCGCCCGCCATCGTCACTGCCGTCTTCCGTCTGCTGCGAAACGGTTTGAGCGCCAACCTGAAGTTCGATCCCGAAGCCAGCAACGCGCTCCGGGAAACGGTGCTGGTCACCCTCAAACCCGAGATCGTGGTGGTCGAAACCGGGCGAAGTATCATTGAACCGGGTACAAGGGTGACCCCCGAGCAGCACGAGATGCTCCTGGCTTACCAGCGTTTCATCACCTCCAGCCGGCAACTGCCCACCGGCATCGACATCCAGTTGGTCAGCCGGATGATCCTCGTCCTGGCCATGATCATAACGGCGGTTGGTTACATCAAACTCGAGGATCCACTTACCCTCGAAAGCAACGGCCGCCTCAGTCTTCTTGCCCTCGTGCTGGTCCTCAATCTGGGGCTGGTGCGCGCCTTCTACGAATTGGGCACGCTTCCCTTCTTTGTCGGAAATCCGTCGGCCTCCGCCATCGTTCCCTTTCTGGCGCCGACCGCGTTTGCCCCCATCATTGTGGCCACCTTGATCGGGGGCGGACCCGGGCTCTTTTCGGCGCTCCTGGTCAGTCTTTTCACCGGCGTGATGTACGGCAACCGCCTCGATATCCTGGTGATTTCATTCCTCAGTTCGACCGTGGCCATTCTCAGCAGCCGCAACGCCCGGTTTCGGGGCCGAATCATTCGCGCCGGAGGATACGCCGGCCTCACCGCGGCGCTCTTTGCCCTCCTGCTTGGCCTGGCTGACCAGATCGCCCTGAATACCATCTGGAAGCAGATGGCCTCGGCCCTCGGCACCGGCATTTCTACCGGAATCGTCGTGGTCGGGTTGATTCCCATTCTCGAGAGCCTCTTCAAGCGAACGACCGACATCACCTTGATCGAGTTGGCCGATTTCAACCATCCCCTCCTGCGGCTCATGCAGATGGATGCCCCCGGCACCTACCATCACAGCCTGATGGTATCAACCCTCTCCGAGAATGCAGCCAACGCGGTCGGCGCCAATGCCCTGCTCTGCCGGGTCGGGTGCATGTTTCACGACATCGGGAAAATGGTAAAACCCGAGTATTTCACGGAAAACCAAGGGGAGAGCGGCAATCCCCATGACGAGAAGTCACCTTCGTTCAGCGCCCTGATCATAAAAAGCCACGTGAAGGAAGGATTGGATATGGGCATAAAAAGCAAGCTGCCCAAGCCGATCATCGACATCATCCGACAACACCACGGCACCAGCCTGATCTGGTACTTTTATCACCGTGCCATGGAGGCCTCGCGGGCCGGACAGACCGGGACCAACGGGGCAGTTGAAGTCAGTGAATCAACCTATCGCTATGACGGCCCAAAGCCCCAGTTCCTGGAGAGCGCAGTCGTCTTCTTCGCCGACTCGGTGGAGGCCGCCAGCCGGTCCCTGAGGAAAGTGACCCCACAGAATATCGAGGAGTTGGTGGACAGCATCTTTGACGATCGAATCCGGGACGGACAATTGGACGAATGCCCCATCACCTACGCCCAGGCCGCCGCCATCAGGAAGAGCTTTGTCTTCACCCTTCTCAATTCGCTTCATGCGAGAATCGCCTACCCGAAAGCCGACAAGGAATCTGAACCCGCCCAGACCGAAGAGCACGAAGAAGCGGAAACCACGGTCAGTACACCTGCATAACGGTTGCCGTGATCTTTCGGTTCCCCTCGCCGATACCCGGCGGGTATTTCATCACCTCGACAACCTGGCCGCATGGCCGGTGCCTGAGGGAGAACTCTCCGTGGCCTTCCTGACCCGTGAGCACATGTGCCGCCTCCATTCGGATTTTCTTCAGGACGACAGCCTGACCGATGTGATTACATTCGAAGGCGCACCCGAGGCCGGCCTCGCCGGCGAGATCTGCGTGGCCCCCGTGCAGGCCCATGAGTTCAAGGGCGCCCGCCGCTTGCCCTTTGCCGAGGAACTGACCCTCTACCTCGTCCATGGTTATCTCCACCTGGCCGGGTTGGATGACGTCGACCCAACTGCTCGCAAGAAAATGCGCGCCGCCGAGCGCCGGGCCATGGATCACCTGCGGGCCGTCGACGCGATACCCCGCTTCAACTTCCGGCCGGGCTGACAGCTCAAACAGACCGTAGCCTTCGACGGCGCGTCCGGTGGCCACGCCCTACCCTTTCCGAATGGAGAGCAAAACAAACCGTAGTATGCAACGTTGCACACTACGGTTTGTTTTCAGTCGAAGGGTACCACCCGCCATCGACGGGAATCAGGATATCGGAGCGAATCCCATCGGAGCCAGCCCCTCCCGGGCGGTTCGTTGTGGCTCGCCCGTTTTTCAGTCGACCTCAGAGCAGCGATTCGTGATGGGCCTGCAGATACTCGTTGGGCTTGGTCGGTCCGACCTTGAGCGGGTAACGATAGAGACTGCCCTCATAATTGCGGACGACGATTTCATTGTCGTCGATCGATTCGACGGTGTCGGGATTGATCGGTACTTTCCCGCCGCCGCCAGGGGCGTCGATGACCAATTGCGGCACCGCGTACCCTGTCGTGTGTCCTCGAAGCCCCCGAATGATCTCAATCCCGTCCCGGAGATCCGCCCTGAGATGGGCACTGCCCGTGATCAGGTCGCATTGGTAGACATAGTAGGGCCTGACCCGCATGCGCAAAAGGCGATGCACCAGTGATTTCATCGTTTCGAGGTCGTCGTTCACGCCCTTGAGCAGTACAGACTGATTGCCCAGGGGGACGCCAGCGTAGGACAATTGCTCGCACGCCTCACGCAAGGCCTGCGTGCATTCTTTCGGATGATTGGTGTGAATGCTCATCCACACCGGTCCGTGCTTGCGCAGGATGCCACAGAGTTCAGGGGTGATCCGTTGCGGCAGAAAGACCGGAATCCGGGATCCGATTCGGATGAATTCGACGTGAGGGATCGCCCGCAATCTGCCCAGCAGGTGATCGAGCTTTCGATCGGCCAGAAGTAGTGGGTCTCCCCCGCTCAAAAGCACGTCCCGGACCTCGGGGTGACTCTCGATGTATCGGAGACCCTGTTCGTATTCCGGATGGAAATTGTAGTCCTGTGCATTGCTGACCAGGCGGCTGCGCGTGCAGTAACGGCAATAAGCGGCACAGCGATCGGTGACCAGAAAGAGAACCCGGTCCGGGTACCGGTGCACGATGCCCGGCACAGGTGAACTCCCATCTTCGCCGATCGGATCCAGCATCTCCTCGGGCGCGGTCTGCATCTCACCGATCCGCGGGATTACCTGTCGCCGAATCGGGCATTCGGGGTCATCGCGGTCAATCAGTTTGAAGAAATAAGGTGTGATCGCGAGAGCGAGTTTCCGATTGGCAAAGAAGCAACCCTCCTTCTCCTCCGGTGTCAGCGTCATGACGCGTTCAAGCTGTTCAACCCGGCTCAAGCGGTTCTTTAACTGCCATCCCCAATCGTTCCAGGTTTCAGCGGGAACGTGCTCCCAAAGTCCCTGCCCCTCAAACCAATCGTCGCGTGTCTCGTAGTCAGCCATCTTCAAATGCGTAAAAAAGGTGACTATCCGCCCATGTCGACCCGTGTCAAATCGACCCGGGATCTATTTTGGAATCTGCAGGCAAAACGGCCGATTTCATTTGGCAGGCTCCTGCCGATCGCTTTACCTGCAGGCCCGATGAAGCAATCAAGAACCGGCGTTTTGGCATTGGAGGACGGCAGCGTTTTTCGCGGTCAGGTATTTGGCGGCACGTCCACTGTGGTCGGTGAAGCTGTTTTCAATACCAGTATGACCGGGTATCAGGAGATTCTGACCGACCCATCCTATTTCCGGCAGATCGTGACCATGACCGCACCCCAGATCGGCAACTACGGGGTCAATCCTGCAGACGAAGAGTCATCCGGACCGAAAGTCTTCGGGTTCGTCGTGCGCGAACTCAGCCCGATCATGAGCAGTTGGCGCGGACATTCGAGCCTTGATACCTATCTCGAGCAGCATGGGATCCCCGGCATTCAGGGCGTCGACACCCGGACCATCACCAAGAGGCTCAGGGTCGCCGGCGCAATGAAAGCCTGCCTGAGCACCGAGGGCATCGACGATGATGAAGCGGTCGAACGGGCCCGTTCCTGGGGCGGCCTGGTGGGGTGCGACTACGTCAAGGAAGTCACGGTAAAGGAACCTTTCACCTGGGATCGTTCGGACCCGAACAACACCCCCTACCTGCCCGTCGGGACCACCTTCAACCTGGGAGACCCGAAACAACAGACCTTCCGGGTGGCTGCTTTCGATCTCGGCGCCAAGCATTCAATCTTTCGCAGACTCGTCCAACACGGGTTTGAGGTGACCGTGATTCCGGCCACCACTTCGGCCGACGAAGTCCTCGCACTCGATCCGGACGGTCTCTTTCTCTCCAATGGACCGGGCGATCCAGCCGCTCTGAGCTATGTGCACGAGACGGTTAAGCGCCTGATGACCGAGCTGCCGACCTTCGGAATCTGCCTCGGCCACCAGATGATCACTCATGCTTTGGGCGCCGGCACGTTCAAGCTGAAGTTCGGGCACCGGGGTGGAAATCAGCCGGTCAAGAATCTGGAAACGGGCCGTGTCTCCATCACGAGTCAGAACCATGGTTTCGCCTCCGATCCGGCCGAGGTCGAAGCCAATGGCGGCAAGGTGACCGAAATCAACTTGAATGATGGAACGGTCGAAGGTCTCCGCCACGAGGAACTCCCTGTTTTCTCGGTCCAGTACCACCCGGAAGCGGCTCCCGGCCCAAACGACGCCGATCCTCTCTTCACTGATTTCTACGATCTGGTGAAAGCTCGCGCCAGCGGAAAAGTCTGAACGGATAACCCGTTCAGGCCTCTGTTTCACCCTCTCTCACCTCATCCACCGACCCACCGGACGGATCACCAATTTCAGCACCGGGCGTCCTCCCTTTTTAGGATTGCAAGGTATTGCGGAAACCGAAAGAAGAGACCCTTCAGTCGCTCTTCGGAATAGAGCGTAAGGCCGCAAGACATCCCTACTGTACATGGAAGCAAGTGAGACCAACCCGTCCAGCACAACGACGGAAAGAATACTCACGGTACAGAACAAGATGGGTATTCACGCCCGTCCTGCCGCTATGATCGTAAGGGTGACCAACCGATTCAAATCCGAGATCTTTTTCGAAAAGGACGAAGAGCAGGTGAATGGCAAGAGCATCATGGGCCTGATGATGCTGGCTGCCGGGCGCGGTTCAAAAATCAAGGTCAGCGTCCAGGGCGACGATGCCGATCAGCTGCTGAAGGACCTGGAAGAACTCTTCGAACGAAGATTTGACGAGGGCTGATCAGGCTGGAGGTACGGAAAGCAAAGGAACGGTCCGTGGGATCACTTCAGGTCGTAGAAGGCCTTTGCGTTTTTTGTGGTGAGGGTCGCCAGATTCTCCTCCGACATGCCCAGGATCTCCGCACAGAATTCCGCGATGTACCTGACGTAGGCCGGTTCATTCGGTTTCCCCCTCTTCGGCACCGGAGCCAGATAGGGAGCGTCCGTCTCAAACATGAGTCGGTCGAGAGGCTGCCGTTTGAGCGATTCACGGACCTTCTCCGCATTCTTGTAGGTCACGATACCCGTGAATGACGCTCGTCCTCCACGTTCCAGAATGGGCGCCAGCAGCTCAGGTCCGTCTGAGAAGCAGTGAAAGACGACCTGCGTCCAATCAACCCCCGACTCGTCGATCATCTCGACACATGCCTCCACCGCCCCGCGGGAATGTATCACCAAGGGCCATGCCGTCCCCCGAGCCAGGTCAAGTTGGGCTCGAAAGGCATTCTCCTGGCGGGCAAAAATCCGCGCCGCCTCATCCGGGTCCCCCGGCAGGTGAAACCGATCCAGTCCCATCTCACCCAGCCCGACCGGGCGCGGCTCCCAGTCAAGTGCCTCGGGCAAAGCCGCCAGGGCCGCTTCCCATTGATCGTCGACCGAAGTCGGATGCAACCCGACCGTATAGTCGATGACCCCTGGATGGGACGCCGCCAGATCACGATTGATCGACCAGTCATCCGGTTCGGTCCCGACAGTGACCATGCGCTCGACCCCCGCTTCCACCGCCCGCATGATCGCATCCCCGGCATTCCCGCGACGGGCGAAACTCACGAGGTGGGTATGGGAATCAACCAGGTACATGCGCGGAAGTACGCTACCGCCCTGCCGGCGGGATCAATCCTCGTCCAAGGCCGCGTACATCTGCACCCACTCGTCTTCCGTGAGGTGGGTCTTCAGTTCAGAATGCAGCTTCACGATGTGATCCTGCAACTCGAGCACCTTCTCGCGCTCCGGCCCGACAAGCGCATGCAGATCGGCCGGCGTGGTCTCATAGCTGCGGGTCGCTTTCTCGAACTGTATGAAGGTGTCGGTCTTGCTCTTGCTGTAATCGCGGACGATATCCGCCATCTCTTCGAGCGTCTCAATGGCTGCCTCACGACGGGTCTCATCGACAACGACGTTCCTGACGGCTTTCTCGGCGTCCTTGATATTCGCGATTGTGGGTCCTGCACCCGAACCGCCAATCAGAAGTAAAGTTATAAGTGCGATCAACATAGTGGTTTTCCCTCGATTCGATGACTAAAGCCAGCGGGCACCGTCCATCAGGTTGTCAATGAACGTGTTCCGAGTACCCTGAAGGTTCTCCAATTCCGCCGGCGTGACGAGTTCACGGATCTGGCCAGTGATCTTGATCACCTGATCCTGCCCTTTGGTCCTGTATTCGTTATAGTCCTCAATCAGGCTTCGGATCTCATTCTCCGTGGTCGCATAGTTCGAGGTCAATTCGTTCAGGCGTTGGTTGTAGGTGACCAGATATTCCATCCGATCCGTCATGATCTGCAGCAGTTCTTCCAGGAGAGAAAGCACTTTCCCGGACGTTTCCGGATTGCTGATCGCCATGTCGCACGCCTCTTTCAGCGTTTCCACCGTAACTGGCTCGACCGGTTTCGGCGTCGTGGCACAGCCCGATCCCAAAAGGAGCGCGAAAGCCCCAACCACGATCGATCCCCCCAACCGCCACTTCAATAATTTGGTTCTGTTCATGAGCATCATCCGAGTGCGCATACTGATTCGATACAGTTCCCGCATACAAGTATAAAGGGCACCTTCGCCCAGCTGCGGACCTGCGGATTTTCCCGGTCCGGACGATGAATCTCCGCAGCCGGACATCCAAATCACCAGGATTCAGGTAACGAATCCTTTACGCAATTTGACTTGTTGCCCCGCCCGAACACGTATCGATTAGCGCTTCGACAACTTTCCAGAGCCAGGATCCATGAGCAACGAAATTGAAAATATCATCATCGTCGGAACCGGGTGTGCCGGACTGACCGCCGCTGTCTACGCGGCCCGAGCCAGCATCAACCCCCTCGTTATCGAGGGCAATCTGCCCGGTGGCCAGCTCACGACAACCTCCGAGGTTGAGAATTTTCCTGGATTTCCCGAGGGAATCGACGGGTTCGTGCTCATGGACAATCTCAGGAAACAGGCAACACGGTTTGGTGCCCGGTTTGAGCAGGGACTCATCACTGAGGTGGATCTGAAATCTGACGTGAGGATCCTCAGGACCGCCGAAAAGGAATACCGGACCCGATCCCTGATCGTGGCCACCGGCGCTTCGCCAAGGATGATCGGCGTTCCCGGTGAGAAGGAACTCTTTGGCGGTGGCGGGGTGACCACCTGCGCCACCTGCGACGGCGCCTTTTACCGGAATATGGATGTCGTGGTGGTCGGCGGAGGTGATTCGGCTGTCGAGGAGGCCATCTTCCTCACCCGTTTCTGCTCCAAAGTCACCCTGATCCACCGCCGTGATGAATTGAGGGCGTCATCGATCATGAGGGATCGGGTGCTCGCCCATGAGAAAGTCGAGATGTGCTGGGACCATGTCGTGACCGAGGTGCTGGGAGCGAACGAAAAAGCCGTTTCAGGCGTCCGCGTACGCAACGTGAAGACCGGTGAGGATTCGATTATCTCCTGCAAGGGTGTTTTTGTCGCAATCGGGCATATACCCAATACCCAACCATTTGCGTCAGATATGAAGGTGGACGGTGAAGGCTATTTCGTGCCCGAGACGGACAGCCAGATCAGAACCGACCGACCGGGCGTTTACGTGGCCGGCGACTGCGCTGATCACCTCTACCGGCAGGCCATCACAGCGGCGGGTATGGGATGCCAGGCCGCGATCGAGGCCGAGCGCTGGCTGGCGGAAATCGGCTCCTGATCTGCCCACCGCCCCTTCAGTAGCCACGCTTCTGTTTTATATGATACTTGGAATTATTCTAAGTTTTAGTTGATATCTGGAATTATTCCACTTTAAGTTGGTGGAGTATGACCTCTCCAGTGACCCCCCACGACACCCTGACCCGGAAACTGGCGGACGAAGGGATGCGGTTCACCCGTCAGCGGGAGGTCGTCTATGAGGCGGTGCTCAATCAGCGGGACCACCCGACTGCCGACGAAGTTTACGCGCGGGTCCGGTCCGATGTGGCCGGAATCTCTCTGGCCACCGTTTACAACACCCTGGAGACACTGGTGCAGTGCAACCTGGTCAAACAGGTCAATTTCGAAAGGGAATCGACCCGCTACTGCCCCAATCTCAAAGAGCACGCCCATTTCTACGACACTCAGACCGGCCGGATCTACGATGTGGACCTGAATAACGGTTTGGTCGAGCAACTCCGCGAGAACCTGCCCGAGGGATTTGAAGCGGCGCAGATTGAAATCAATTACCGCGGTCGAACCGCATAGAAACCCACCTGAAGACGAAGCCAACCCACCTCGATGAATACACTCGAGATTACTGATCTCACTGTGACGATCGGCGACAAACCGATTCTTAAAAATTTCTCGCTGACCGTGCCCAAGGGCGAGGTCCATGCCCTCATGGGACCGAATGGGACCGGGAAAAGCACCTTGGCCAAAGCCTTGGCCGGCCATCCTGACTGCCAGATCACCTCGGGCGAGGTCCTGATGGATGGAGAGTCGATTCTTGACCTGGAGCCCGACGAGCGGGCGCGCAGGGGCCTGTTCATGGCGTTTCAATATCCAAGCGAGATACCTGGTGTAACCATCGCAAATTTCATCCGGGCGGCCGTGCAATCCCGTCTGGGTGAAGAAGATGACTTTGAGGCCACCACCTACTACAAGCAACTCTACAAGAAGATGGATCTCCTGAAGATTGACCGCAAATTCACGTCGCGGGCCGTCAATGTAGGATTCTCGGGTGGCGAAAAGAAGCGCTGCGAAATCCTCCAGATGGCGATGCTCGAACCCGCCTATGCCGTCCTCGACGAGACGGATTCCGGCCTTGATATCGACGCCCTGCGGGTGGTTTCCGAGGGAGTCAATTCACTGCGTGGCGCGGACATGGGCATCCTCGTGATCACCCACTACCAGAGACTGCTCAACTACATCACCCCGGACCACGTGCACGTGCTCTGGGACGGGCAGATCGTCAAGAGCGGAGGCAAGGAACTCGCGCTCGTACTCGAGGAAAAGGGATACGACTGGGTCAAGGACCTGGCCCCCGCCTGAAACCACCCACCCTGAACAACAGAAATCACCATGTCCACCGTCTCACCAACCCCGGCCATCGATATTGATCGGGAGAAAGGTAATTTCTCCTACCCGGAAAACTACGCCTACGATGCGGGCGTGGGCTTGAACGAGAAGGTCGTCAACTACATCACCGACGTCAAAGGTGAGGATGACTGGATCCGTAATTTTCGCCTCAAGGCGCTCCGCGTCTTCAACAACAAACCCCTCCCGACCAATTGGGCGACGAAGGATCTTGAGACCATCGATTTCGACAAGATTCGCTACTATCTGGCTGCAGGGCAGAAACCGAAGCGCACCTGGGACGAGGTCCCGGATGATATCAAGGAGACTTTTGAACGTCTGGGCATTCCTGAAAACGAGCGCAAGTTCCTCGCAGGGGTCGAAGCCCAGTTCGACAGCGAAGCCGCCTATTCCAATATCAAGGAGGCGGTCGGCAAGCAGGGCGTCATTTTCACCGGCAGCACCGATGGACTGATGGAGCACCCGGAGATTTTCCGCAAATGGTTCGGAAAAGTGATCCCGACCGGGGACAACAAGTATTCTGCCCTGAACTCCGCTGTTTTCTCCGGCGGCTCATTCATCTATATTCCACCGGGCGTCAAAGTCAGCCACCCTCTCCAGGCTTATTTCCGGATCAATGCCGAGAACTTCGGTCAGTTCGAAAGGACACTTATTATCGCGGACGAGGGTTCCGAAGTCACCTACATGGAGGGCTGTACCGCCCCCAAGTTCAATACCGCCACCCTGCACTGCGCGGTGGTCGAACTGGTCGCGCTCAAGGGCGCGAAGATCGAGTACATCACGGTCCAGAACTGGTCCTCGAATGTCTTCAACCTGGTGACCAAGAGGGCAATTGCCGAGGAGGACGCGACTGTGAAATGGATCGACTGTAATATCGGTTCGCGCCTGACCATGAAATACCCCGGCGTGGTCCTCAAAGGACGCCGGGCCCGGGGGGAGGTGCTGTCAATAGCCCTGGCCAATGACGGACAACATCAGGATACCGGCGCCAAGATGATCCACGCGGCCGATGATACCACCAGCAATATCATCTCGAAATCGATCTCAGTCGGCCAGGGTCGCTCGACCTACCGCGGTATGGTTCACATTCCCAAGCATCTCAAGGGCTGCAAGAACAACACCGAATGCGACGCGCTGCTGATCAATTCGAGTTCCAGAACCGATACCTACCCGGCAATCACGGTCCGAGGCAACGACAACTCGGTTCAGCACGAGGCCTCGGTTTCGAAAGTCAGCGAAGAACAGATTTTCTATATGCAGCAGCGCGGGCTTACCGAAGCGGAGGCCATGTCCCTCAGCGTCAACGGCTTCGTCAATGACCTGACCCGCCAGTTCCCTATGGAATACAGCGTCGAATTGAAACGCCTGATCGACCTCGAGATGGAGGGTTCAGTCGGATGAACATCTCCGACCGTCCTCCAGCGCCTGGAAATCCAGCCAATTCCGAATCAGACATGCCATCCACAGAACCACTGAGCAAAACCAAGAGAGACGAAGTGATCCAGGATCCGATCACGGCCGCATTCGAACGGCACCTCACCCGGATGGCCGGTCTTCCGGACTGGTGGAAAGAGATGAAGCAGAAGGCGATGATCGACTACCTCGCCCTGCCCATGCCAACCCGCAAAGCCGAGCAATGGCGTTTCGCCAACCTGCGCGGTCTCGCGATCGAAACTTACGAATTCAATCCCGCTCTCCAGGATGAACATCGTGATCGAGCACGTCAGTCCAACCTGATGGTCGCTCATCGCGCAGGTGGGATGGTGTTCGTCGATGACGAGTTGCTCGACCATGAACCGGTCAGCCCCGACCTGGCGAAAAAGGGAGTGATCTGGGAACCCATCGAATCGGCTCTGCGAAACCACCCGGAGATCATCAAGGATTACTTCATGACGCAGGAGCCCCACCTGGGCTCGGAGAAATTCGCCGCGCTGCATTCCGCCTTCGTCTCGGCCGGGTGCCTGCTCTACGTGCCCAAGGGCGTTGAGATCGATCTGCCGTTCATGGCCAGCCACTGGTCGGCCGGACAGAATTCCGCAGTCTTTCCGCATACCCTGGTGATCGCCGAAGAGAACGCACGGGTAACCCTGGTGGACGCCTTCGAATCGCTCGACCGGCAAGGAAAGCACCTTGCCTGTGGATTCAATCACCTGTTCACCGGAGAAGGCGCCCGCATTGACTATCAGGTCGTTCAGAACTGGAGTCAGAACACTTGGGGCTTTCAGATCAACAGCATGATTGCGGGTCGCGATGCCACCGTGCACTCGCTCGCGATCAACCTGGGGGCATCGCATTACCGATCCGAGAACCAGAGCTTGCTCAACGGCGAGGGCAGCCGGGTTGAAATGTATTCGCTCAGCGTAACCGACAAGGACCAGCAGATCGACCAGCGGACCCTGCAGTCCCATCTCGCACCACATGCCAGCTCCGATCTCCTCTACAAGAATGCCTTGATGGATGATTCCCGGACGGTATTCTCCGGCCTGATCAAGGTGGCCGAGGACGCCCAGAAAACCGACGCTTACCAGTCGAATCGGAATCTTCTGGTCAGCCCGACCGCGGAGGCCAACTCACTGCCCGGGCTGGAAATTCAGGCCAACGATGTCCGTTGCACCCATGGTTCAACCACCGGACAGATCGACGAAAGCGAACTCTTCTATCTGCTTTCCCGGGGTATCAGGCCGAACCTGGCTCGCGAGCTCCTGGTTTTCGGATTCTTCGAGGAGGTTATTTTGAAGGTCGAAAATAACGAACTCGCCTCGAGTATTCGGAACCTGATTCAGACGAAATTCCGCGAGGACATGGCAGCCCGGAAACAGGTTTGAAACCCATGGCTAAGACCGATCAATGAACGACACCAGGGAGATTATTCTCACCCGCGACTGCCCGGCGGTGCAGATACCCAGCGGCAACACCTTTAACCTCGAGAAAGGTGCCCGGATCCACGTCACCCAGACCCTTGGCGGGAGCTTCACCGTCATGTGCGATTACGGCCTGGCGCGGATTGATGGCGAACACGCCGATGCCATCGGCATGGAGATCTCGGCCGAACCGGCGCAGGAAAGTCCAGCCGCTGGGACCTCTCAAGAGGGTCCGCCCGACGAAGAAGCCGTCTGGACCCAGCTGCGCAATGTCTACGATCCGGAAATACCGGTGAATATTGTCGACCTCGGACTGGTCTATTCGCTCGACATCAAACCGAGCGAATCCGGAGAGGCCTACCGGGTCGAAGTCATGATGACTCTGACCGCACCCGGATGCGGTATGGGACCCGCCATTGCCGCCGATGCCCGAAGCAAGGTCCTCCAGGTGCCTGGCGTGGAAGAAGCCGATGTCGACCTGGTTTGGGAGCCGGCCTGGAACCAGGGTATGATCAGCGAGGAAGGCCGGATGATCCTCGGGTTGGTCTGACTCGTCCGGCTACTCTGCGATACGCCGCGACAAGCTGGCTGGATGGATGGATGGATGGATGGAAGAATAAACCCTCATTCGCGGTCCCGCGAATGTCACTGACTCGATTTCCACTTCTAACTTCTGCCTTCTAACTTCTAACTTCCCTCTCCCCTCTCCCCCTCTCCCCCTCTCCCCATCCTTCTTCGATCCTGACTTGCGCTCGTCTTCACTTTAGCCAACGTGACACCCGTGCATTTCACCAATCTCAAACCATCTTTCAATACACCCGCCCAACCCCGGTTGGACGAGGACGAGGAGTCCGGCAGGAGTACGTCCAGCCTCGGTCAGGTCGGAGCCATGATCCAGAAGAAGTTCCTCGCGCAGAGACGCGTCTTCATCTGGGGCGAGGTCAACACCGAATCCGCGCAGGATCTGGTCGAAAAATTCCTCTACCTGGAATCAGATGATCCAGGCAAACCCATCACTTTCTACATCGACACGCCGGGGGGATCGATCACCGACGGCATGGCCATCTATGACACCATCAAGATGCTCTCCTCGCCGGTTACCGCGGTGGTCACGGGAATGGCGGCCAGCATGGGATCGGTCCTGCTCTGCGCGGCCAAGAAGGGAAACCGCTTTGTCTTTCCCCACTCCCGGGTGCTTATCCACCAGCCGCTGATCAGCGGGCGAATGATCGCCCCGGCCGTCGATATCAACATCCAGGCCCTCGAAATGGAGCGGTTGCGCGCCGAACTGAATCGCATCCTTTCCGAAGCCTCCGGACAGTCGATGGAGAAGATCATACAGGACACCGACCGCGATTTCTATATGACGGCGCAGGAAGCCATCGACTACGGTCTGGCAGACAAGATCGTCGACAAACTCTGAACCCGCGGAGATGGAACAAAGGCAACTCAATACGAGTCCGCTTTTAGAGGCTGTCTTAAAAGTGATGAAATATGTCGTTTGGCCAGAAAAGGCCTCGCCGCAAGGCACATCCTAAATGGGGTATCCCCATAGGGCTATCCCTTTCGGATGGAACGCCGCGCCGGGGTCGTTTCTGGCCAAACCCTTCGGGCAGA
>Ga0164313_10000004_pt1 | contig 118130 bp, 92 predicted proteins | sample GuaBasSedimGuay4_FD_113735 | JGI IMG/M metagenome (GOLD analysis project Ga0164313, IMG submission 113735) | Subseafloor sediment microbial communities from Guaymas Basin, Gulf of California, Mexico - Guay4, Core 4569-4, 0-3 cm | ecosystem: Environmental > Aquatic > Marine > Hydrothermal vents...
TCGGCTACGCCACCCTGCCCACGCGGGCCAATGTCGCAGTCGGCGAAGAAACCCACGTACATATCCTGCAGGGGCTGCACACCGATGTTCGTGATCTGGTACTGGAAGCCGATGAAATCATCGACCGAGTCGCCTTCCCAAGCGTAGCTGTTCTGCACGATGCGCAGGTTCAGCGGCTCATGCTCAGGAAAACTCTCGATCACCAGCGCCGTATTGTCGCGCATCGTTGCGCGGAACATCTGGTTACCGATGGCCGCGAAGTCCTCGTCGATCTTGCCATCGATGTCGTCATCCAGGCCGTTGAACGGGTCCTCGTTGATCAGGCCATCGCCGTCGTCGTCCTCGCCCGGATCCGGGTAACGGGCGCCGCCGATGGCCCCCTGAAACGACTCCCAGACCGTATCGAGCGGATCATCCGGGTTGGCAAGCATTTCCGGCGTGTACTGCCCGGTAGTGCAGAGCGGCACACCGTTCTTGAGCGCACCCACCCAGAGCCCGCCGGCCCAGAGGTATTCCACACCGCTACCTGCCGGCCACATGGCCGAAGGGGCATCGGAATAGTTGGTGCCGCTGCCGGGGCGAGAACCGATCAGGCCCCAGTTCGTGATGTTCATCTGCAGTTCGCCGACGTTGTGGACGAACTCGCCACCAAGCGCGAAGGTCCCCGACGAAGACTTGTCCTGGTGCAGATCCAGCGGTTCGACGCCCTGGTAGGCCGCCTGTGCCGGACCGCCCTGGCCACAGAGCACTGAGCCAGCGACAACCAGGAGAACCGCGAAAATTTGCTGACGTCCGAGCATCGTCAACCCCTTCCCCCCGATCAGAAGAACCAGCCAAGACCGACTCGGAAGAGTCGGTGCTGGCCGAATACACGGGGGTCGTTCATGGGAACGAAATCGTTGATGTTGTCACCATCGACATCGAACAGATAGGCGTTGCCGTACTTGCCGGTCTCCGTCAGGTAGGAGTTGCCGGCGACGGTCGCGCGAGTCGGGCCCGGGTTGAGGTTCACCTGGGTGCCCTGGACCACATCCTCGTTGAGGAGGTTGCGGCCCTGCAGGTACAGAACCAGTCGCTGCCCGTAGAAATTGACATTCCGCTCGGCCTGCAGATTGAGGCTGTACGTCGCCGGGAAACGTTCGCTGTTCTCGAGCAGCGGATCCTGACGGCGTTCGAAGCGGAAGAAAGGTGTCCACGGGAAGCCGCTGCCGTAGTCGAAGGTCACCGAGGTGGCCCAGACATTCGGCTCGGCCACGCGCAGGCTCATGGCCACGGCGTGCCTCTGGTCCCAGTTCAGGGGAAGCTCCTGATTCGGGAGGAACTCCAGGCCATTGGGGTTGGCACCGAAGTTCTGGTCTGACGCCACGCCATCGGCGAAGGCGTATGTGTAATTCACAGAGAACGACCAGCGGTTGTGCATGCGCCGGTCGAGCGTGAGCTCCAGGCCACGGGCGTTGCCGTAGGCCTTGTTGATATAACGGGCCAGCACGTTGCCCGTGGCCTCGTCGGTAACCTGCGTAGCCGAGATCAGACCGTAGATGTCACGGTTATAGACGGCGAAGGTTGCCGCGAGAAAGTCGTTGAACTGGTGGTTCACGCCTGCCTGGTACTGCACCGTAAGCTCGGCGTCGAGATTCGGATTACCCAGCGTGCCCAGATTGCCCACTGTACTCTGGCTGGCGAAAAGGAACTGCCGGCTGGGGAACTGCACGAAGCGCCCGTAGTGGAAATGGAAGCCGTCACGATCGGTGATCGGGAAGGCGAAGCCCAGACGCGGGCTGACTGCGTGCTTGTACTTGAAGACGTTGCGGTCGAGTTCCTCGTTCTTGACGTCGATCGAGGCCGCGCTGCCCGGCGAGAACATGTCCCAGCGGAAGCCGCCGTTGAGCACCATGCCTTCGTATTCCCAGCGATCCTGGACGTAAAACGAGGCCTCTGGATTGAAGGTGTGGTAGATGTTGCGCGCGAGGCCGAGCTGGAACTCGCCGGTGAAACGATCCTGCTGCGTACGCGCAGGCTGGAAGAGCGTTTCGTTCTGCAGGTCGTTGTAGACGAGGCGTACACCCGACTTCATCCAGTGACCTTCATAGCGCTGGCTGGTCACGTCGAAGTCCACCGAATAGACATCGTTGCGCGAGTCGACGAAGGAATTGAAATCACTGCCATCGGTGATGAAGATCGGGTTGGCTTCATCCGTGTAGTAGGCCGTGCCACCCTGGTACTGCCGCGTCTGACCACCGAAGGTCCCGGCGCCATCGATTCCACCGTGCAGGAATTCCTGCGGCAGCTTGAAGTCACCAGTCGAGGTGAGGTTCTGGAACTGCACGCGCGCCAGCTTGATCGTGTAGAAGGTGTTTTCCGAAAGAGCATGACGCCAGGCCATCTGCAACTGTCCGCTGGCGCTCTCGTTCTGCGCACCGAAGTTGGCCTGGTTGAGCTCTACGTAGCTCGAATCTTCCTGCACCGTGCTGAACAGGCCGTCGGGGTTGCGCGCGCCCACAAAGGCCGGCTTGGCCAGGGCGACGTACTCGGTACCGCGGATGTCACGCATGCGCAAAATCGCCATCGGTTCGACCGAGTTGCTGTTGTTTGTCTGCACGCGCACCGGCACCGTGGTCGAGATCTCGTTGATCCGCTCGACCCAGGGCCCGTAGAAGAAGGTACGGAAGACACCGTCGTAGTCGTAGCCGCCAGCGGCATTCTGCGTGACGACGGGCATGCGCACGAGCTGGCGCGTGTAACCCTGCACGTCCCAGTTCGGGGCGAAGAACTCGCGCCGCTGGTAGTTCCCGATGAACTCGGTGGTGAGCTTCTTGTTCGATTGCTCGTCGAAGGAGTAGGCCAGCTTGAGCGAGCCTTGCACGTCGTTCTGCTGCCGCCGCCGGTACTTGAACAGCTCCAGGCCGAAGAGCTCGACCTTTGTCTCCTCGCGATACGCATGATTGGTGTTCTCGCCGTCGGTGAACACCAGGTTGCCCGCAAGCCACCAGGTCAGGCGCGGGACACCAGTGGGGCCACCAAGACCAAACTCGAACCTGTCGTAGTTCGTGTAGGTGCGATCCTGGCGACCGAAATCATCGGTGAAGAAGCGTGCGTTGAACTCGAAGTCGTTCGGCCTGCCCTCACGCGTCTCGATGTTGATCACGCCCGAGAGGGCGTTGCCGTACTCCGGATCCTGGCCACCGGTCACCGTCTCCACGGCCTGCACGGAGAAGGTCGAAACCGAGACATTGCCGCCACCGGTCGGATTATCCACCGCGACGCCGCCGACGCGGAAGGAAACCTCACCGGAGCGACCACCGCGGACGTAGAGCTCGCCACCACGGCTGACCACACCAGCCTGGCGACCCACCGCCTCCTCGACTGAGTCCACGGCGAAGTCGGTGAGGTCTTCGGAGCCGATTTTCTGGATGCTCTCGGTCTCGCGCGTGTTGACCATGATCGAGGCGCCTTCAACTGCGATAACGTCGAACTCCTTGACCACCGTTATTTCGAGATCGAAGGTGAAGCTCTGCGACTCGTCGGCGGTGACGGTCACGGCCCTTTCCTCGGGCTTGAAGCCGAGGTAGAGCACGCGCAGTGTATAGTTGCCTGCGGGGACCCCGTTCAGGAAGAACCGCCCACCGCCCAGTGACATCGCGCCAAACTGCGCGCCACTGGAATTGTCGACCATGACCACATTCGCGTAATCCAGGGTCGCACCCCTGTCGTTACGGATGGTTCCGGTAACGCTGCCCACACCCTGGGCCTGCGCCAGTGCGGGCACGAGGACGACTGCGAGGGTGGCTACCAGGGTGACTACCACAAGGGCACAGACCGCGAAGGTCTTCAGCAGCCTTGGACCGCTTCCGGTCCGATGGTGTCCGCGCGGGAACTGATGGTTCTCTTGCGCGTTCACTGAGCCTGAGTGCATGGCAAGCGCTCCAGCCAGAAACATGGCTTTTGGCCAGAGGAGTCAGGCGAGACCCCCGGGCCAGATGATCTGTCTCGTGCTACCGAAACGTAGCGGAATTCAAGGCGAACCCGAATCCTCGCGTACCACTCCCAGCGCCAGTCCGGGTGGAGCGGACGGTGGGCAGCGCAAAGCGCGAAGTTCGAAATTCTACAACCATGTGCGTAACTCGCACGTCAGACACAGGCCTCGGTCGGAGTGGCAAGTCTCCCACTCCACTCGCAACTGGCGGCCTGATCGGGCCAGCCGGATGCGATGAGGACCCGGCGAGAATCGGGTCCAGAAGCCTCGTCTAGAGGGCGAATCACCACAGGGCGGCGATCTCACAGGCGGAATATACGGGGCAGGTCATTGGGTGTCAACCCGACGCAATCGGCTTCAATTGGTTTGAATTCAACTAGTTATCTCCCCGCCCGGCCCACTCCGATATGTCGTTGCGCTCGGGGACCCCGGTCAGGACCCCGGGGCAGGGTCAGGCCAGTGGCCTGGAACGGCAGCAAGAAGGGCCTTCGTGTAGGCCTCTTTCGGCGCAGAAACCACTTCCCCGGCCTTTCCCTTCTCCACCACCAGGCCCGACTTCATGACCAGGATGTCATCTGCGATGTGTTCGACAACAGCCAGGTCATGCGCGATGAAGAGCATGCTCAGGCCCAGGGTCTCGCGCAGTTCGACGAGCAGATTGAGCACCTGCGCCTGCACGCTGACATCCAGCGCGGAGACGGGTTCGTCGGCGATCAACAGCTCGGGTTCTACCGCCAGCGCGCGTGCAATACCGATGCGCTGTCGCTGACCGCCACTGAATTCATGCGGGTAACGATCCCGATGGTCAGCGCTGAGCCCGACGGTTTCAAGCAGTTCGACCACACGGTCGGCGCGTTGACCCCTCCCACCCAGCCGGTGCACGCGCAGCGGTTCATCGATCGCGTCGCCCACGGTCAGGCGCGGGTTCAGGCTTCCGTACGGATCCTGGAAGACCATCTGCACGCGGCGGCGAAACTTCTTGAGATCCGCCGACCCCATAGCGAGCACGTCCTCGCCGCGGTACTCGATGCTGCCTGCTGTGGGCTCGGTGAGACGAACGATGCAACGGGCCAACGTCGACTTGCCGGAACCGGACTCGCCCACGATGCCCAGCGTGCGCCCGGCCATGAGGTCTACATCGACCCCACCGAGCGCAGTGAAGCTGCCGCTACGAATACCCATGAAGCCGCCGGAGTGGGCAAACTCCCGCCGCAATCCGCGAACCTTCAGGAGCAGCTCAGACACCGGGCCACACCCCTGTCTCGCGCACGCGTGCAGACTCGAAGCAAGCCACCATGTGCCCCTCTCCCTCGTCGGCGAGCGCCGGTGTTTCCTGGCTGCAACGTTCCGTCGCGAAGGGACAGCGCGGGTGGAAGGCGCAACCGGACGGGCGCTCGAAAGCATCGCAGACCTGACCGCCAATCGTGGGTAGGGTCCTTCTCTGCTCACCGATGCGCGGCCTGCAGGCCAGCAGGCCAAGGGTGTAGGGATGCGACGGTCTGTCAAAGAGGCGGGCGGTGGGCGCACGCTCGACGATTCTGCCGGCATACATCACCGCGACCTCATCACTGCGCCCGGCCACCAGCGCCAGATCGTGCGTGATCAGGACGACAGCCAGGCCCCGGTTCGCGCGCAGGCTGTCGAGGAGGTCGAGGATGCGCGCCTGCACGGTCACGGCCAGGGCGGTCGTGGGTTCATCGGCCAGCAGGACGTCGGGCTCACCGGCCAGGGCGATCGCAATCATCACTCGCTGGCGCATACCACCTGAAAGCTCCTGCGGGATCTGCCGCGCCCGGCGCGCGGGATCGTCGATGCCAACCTCGTCGAGCAACTCGACCGATCTGCGGGCTGCCTGCTGACGCCCCATGTCCATCCGCTCGCGCAGCAGTTCTGCAATCTGCTCGCCCACAGAAAACACGGGGTTCAGGCTGGTCATCGGTTCCTGGAAAATCATGGCCACACGCCGGGCGCGCAGCCGGCGCATCGACTCCGCATCCAGGCCAATGATATCCGTCCCGTCGACACGGATCTGACCACCGTCAAAATCAACGGCAGGGCGCGGCAGCAAGCGCATCACGGCCAGGGCCTGCAGGCTCTTGCCGCAACCGGACTCGCCCACGATGCCCAGGGAGCCGGAACGGGCAACGCGCCATGAAACAGAATCGACGACACGAGCCGTGCGGCCCTCACGTCGCAGGCGCAAGCTTAGAGACTCGAGTTCGAGCACCGCGTTGGCCACGAGCTTCAGTCCTCCAGGGCCACGGGGTCATGGTGGCGACGCGGATCGAGCGCCGCGCGCAGGGCATCGCCGAGCAGGTTGAAGCCCACCACGGTGAGCACGATGGCCAGCCCCGGGAAGAAGGCCAGCCACCACTCGCCGGTCAACAGGTCACGCCCGGATCGGATCAGCAGTCCCCAACTCACCCAGGGGTCCTGCACTCCCAGGCCCAGGAAGCTCAGGAACGATTCCGCGAGGATGGCGTTGCCGACCCGCAGTGTCGAGAACGCGATCAACGGACCGGCGATGGCCGGCAGCAGGTGGCGGAAAAAAATGCGCCACGCGCCAAATCCCAGCGACCTGGCCGCCAGCACATATCCCTCCTGCAGGCGCGGTCGCAACTCGCCGCGCACCAGGCGCGCCACGCTCATCCAGCCGGTCAGCCCCAGCACCACCACGATCCACTGCGGCGACGGATAGGTGAAGGCAACCAGGAGCAGGATCAGGAACACGCGCGGAAAAGCCAGGGCAAGGTCGGTGGCACGCATCAGGACGCCGTCGACCCGCCCGCCACGCCAGCCGGCAACTGCCCCGACCAGGGTGCCCAGACCCACACTGAGCACCACACTGCCGACTGCGATCGAGAGACTCACGCGCGCACCGTGGATGACGCGCGACAGCATGTCGCGGCCCAGCAGGTCGGTCCCCAACCAGTGCTCCATGCCTGGCGGACGGTAGCGATCGAGCACCGGATCGCCCTGCAACGCCGGGCTCACCGGCGCCAGCAATGGTGCCCACGCGGCGATCAGGCAGAGCCCCAGAACGAGCGTGCCTCCAACCCGGGCACGATCCTCTTCCAGGGCGCGGGCCATGACGCCAGTTGGTCGCAGCCCCCATACGATGAACGGCCAGGCAAGGGCGAGCAGAGTCGACCCGATTGCATCCGGGCGCAGTGGGAGCGAGGGCTCGCGCAGGAATGCGAAGAGCAGCACGACGGGACCGATCGCCGCCACGGTCGCGCGCCGCCCGGTCACGAAGCCCTCCGCAAGCGGGGATCCACCCACGCATAGCCGATGTCCGCGAGCAGGTTGCCGAGCACCACGAGTACGGCAGCCATCGCCGTGGTGGCGAGGATCAGCGGGTAGTCGCGTGTCAGGATTGCCTCCACCGCCACGCGCCCCATGCCGGGCCAGGCAAAGATGACCTCGGTGGCCACCGCGCCGCCAAGCAGGAAGGGCAGGCCGAGGCCGAGCATCGTGATCAGTGTGGCCGACGCCGGCCTGAGCGCATGCTTCCAGAAGATCAGGCGCGCCGGCAGGCCCTTGGCACGTGCGGTGCGGATGTAGTCCTCGGTCAGCACCTGCACGATCGAGGCGCGCAGCGTGCGCGCCACCGAGGCCACCCCGCTCAGCCCGAGCACAAAGACAGGCATGGCCAGGTGACGCAGTTCGGCCCATAACGCTGCTGCTCCGCCAAGATCCGCCGGTGGCAATCCGCCGCTGGGTAGCCAGCGCAGCTGGTAAGCAAATACGAACTGGAGCATCAGCCCAAGCCAGAAGGCCGGCAGGCTGTACAGCACGAGCGAGACGGAGTCAGAGGCCACGGTCCAGCGCCGCCCGGGACGCGTGGCCATGGCCATGGCCAGCGCCGTGCCCACGGTGAAGTGCAGCAGCAGGGCCAGACCGGTCAGTCGCAGGGTGTTGGGAATGGCCTCGGCCAGGATGTCAGCCACCGGCCGCTGGCGAACGAGACTGGTCCCGAGATCTCCTGCAACGAGCGCGCGCAGCCAGCTCAGGTACTGCAGGGGCAGGGGCTGGTCCAGACCGTAGCGCGCGCGCAAGGCCTCGATGTCCTCAGTGCGCATGGCCGGGTCGCTGAGCAGTTCTACGGGATCGCCCGGCGCGAGGTGCGCCAGAAAGAACGTGACCGTCACCACACCCCAGACCAGGAGCAGTGAGGCGAACGCGCGGCGGAGAATGAAGACGCCCATGAACCACCAGACAGACGGAGTCGGCCGGAACTTGGCGCCGAAGCATCGGCAGCGTCAAGGGCCTTCAGCACCATGCCTGATCGGGGCATCCTGTACTCGCCGTACGGGCATGCCGACACGCGCGGCCAGCAGAGCGGCCAGCTGCCCGGCAAAGCCCTCCTGATCCAGTTCTACGCTCAGCGACCTCAGGGTACAGGTCTGCTGCTCGAGCCGCTGCCGCGCCCGGCCTTGCGCCACGCTGTCGAGCCCGGCCATGAAACTCCCCAGCTCGAGGTGGCCATCGCCGCAGAGAATCGATCCATGTTGCAGGAATGCGCGGCGACCCCGCCGCAATGCACTGCCCACGAGCTTGCGTCCTGCGACAGTCATCTCGTGACCGCCGGCCGCGGAGAAACAGGCAAAGTCGCGCGGCGGACCAGCACCACCGAGCTCCACTCCCAACCCGATCCCGGCAAAGAGCTCGAGCAGTGATCCGGCAATGTTGTCATGGATCTCCTGCACCGCGCGGCCCAGCCCGACCAGGCCCAGCGGCGCGGCCACCGCATAAGTGATCTCGTCGACATGCAGCACCGCCGCCCCACCGGTGGGCCGGCGCACCAGCGAGTAGCCGCGTGCCTCGAGCTCTTGCAGATCGACGGCGCTCTGGTCCTGATGGAAGCCCAGGGACAGGGCCGGCGGCGACCAGCCATACACGCGAAGGCGGACACCTGGTGAAGGATCCGCCTCGAAAGCACGCCACATCGCGCGGTCGTGTGCCATGTTCAGCTCGCCGGCCAGATCGCCGTCCACCGACCAGATCAGTTCGGCCATGACGATCAGCCGCCGGCGACCATCTCGTCGTATTCCTCGGCGTTCAGCAGCTCGACCACGTCAGTGCCACCACCCGGAGACTTGATACGCAGGAACCAGCCGTCTTCGTAGGGCGAAGAGTTCACGATCTCGGGCGAGTCGGCGAGGTCCTCGTTGACCGCGACCACTTCACCGCTGACCGGGGCGAAGAGCTCCTCGACAGCCTTGACTGTTTCGATGCTGCCCATCGACTCACCGGCAGTGAGCTCGCTGCCGGTGTCAGGGAGATCCAGATAAACGATATCGCCGAGCTCACTGGCGGCGTGATCGGTGATTCCCACCACGATCTCGTCACCCTCCTGCAACACCCATTCGTGCTCGCGGGTGTAGTTGCGATCCGTCGGTCTCATGCTGCCTCCCAGTGCCGTGTCGGCACCCTTGTCTGCTGCCTTGCAGTCAGTCCCGCACGCGCGCGGGCACGAAGGGCAGTCTAGTGGTTTCGGCGGCGACCGCCTTACCCCGGATTTCCACTGCCAGCGCCTGGTCGGCCATCCCGGCCTCCACGCGTGCGATCCCGATCCCGTGTTCGAGCGAGGGCGAAAAGCTGCCGCTGGTAATCACGCCGACTGCCGCCCCGTCCACGCTGACCACAGCCCCCTGTCGCGGGATGTTGCGCGCGGGCAGAGACAACGCCACGGTCTTGCGCGGCGCACCCTGCTCGCGTTGCTCGAGCAGCACGTCGCGGCCCACGAAATCGCCCGCCTTGAGTTTGACCGTCCAGCCGATCCCCGCTTCCAGCGGCGAGGTCTGATCATCGAGCTCGTGGCCATAGAGCGAATACCCGGCCTCCAGCCGCAGCGTATCCCTGGCCCCCAGGCCCACAGGCACCAGTCCCGCTTGCGCGCCCGAAGCAAGCAGCTCCTGCCAAAAGCCCGCCGCCGACGTGGCCGGCAGGTAGATCTCATAACCCTTCTCACCCGTATAGCCGGTGCGGCTGAGCAGCGCCCACTGCCCGTCGATCTCGATCTCCATCGAACGGTAGTACTCGAGCGCGCCCAACTGGTCATGCCAGGTGGACAGGCGGTCACATGCCAGCAGGGCCTGCAACGAAGTCGGGCCCTGGATGGCAAGCAGGGCGGTCTGCGCGCTGAGATCCTCGAGGCTGGCTTCGCCTTCGAGTTGCGCTGCGATCCAGGCGCTGACTTTCACGTGGTTCGATGCATTGCATACGATCCAGAAACGCGTCGGCGAAATGCAGTAGACGAGGACGTCGTCGATCACGGTGCCGTCCTCGCGGCACATGGCGGAGTAGAGGATCCTGCCCGGCTCCAGCGTGGCGACGTTGTTGGTCACCAGGCGATCCACGACATTCCTCGCATCGGGCCCGGTCAGCTCGAGCTCACCCATGTGCGAGACGTCGAAGATGCCACACTGCTCGCGCACGGCGCGGTGCTCCTGCAGGACCCCGCCGGCATAACGGACGGGCATCTCCCAGCCGGCGAATTGCACGAGCTTGCCACCGTGACTGCGATGCCAGGCGGTGAGGGGCGTCTGCATGAGATCGGTCATGGCGGGTTCCCGGTTGTCGGTGGCTGGGTCCGGCTGCGGCTCAGCGGTACTTCAGGCATCGCGCAGGCGCCTGAGTACCTCTCCGGTGCGCGACCGGCCACACTCTAGTACCGAGTCGACCGGACCGGCAACCACCACCTCCCCGCCCTGGTCGCCACCATCGGGACCGAGGTCGATGACCCAGTCCGCGGCCTGGATGATGTCTGGCTGGTGCTCGATCACGACCACCGTATTGCCCTTGTCGACCAGACGTTGGAGCACGCCGAGCAGCTGTTCCACATCCTCGAAGTGCAGGCCGGTCGTGGGCTCATCGAGCAGGTAGAGCGTATCGCCCTGCGAGGGGCGACTCAGCTCCCGCGCCAGCTTGAGTCGCTGCGCCTCGCCGCCGCTGAGCGTGTCGGCGCGCTGACCGAGCTTGAGGTAACCCAGCCCCACTGCCTCCAGCGTAGCCAGGATGCGCTCGACCGGCGGAATGGCACCGAGTAGTTCACGCGCACTCTCGACATCCATGCCCAGCATCTGGGCGATGTTGTGGCCCTTCCAGGTGATCTCCAGGGTCTGACGGTTGAAACGCTGCCCGCGACAGTCATCGCAACGCACCTTGACCTCGGGCAGGAAGTCCATGGACAGAGTGCGTACACCCGCACCCGAGCAGGCTTCGCAGCGGCCGCCACGTGTGTTGAAACTGAAGCGCCCGGCCGAGAAACCGCGCGTCTTGGCCTGCGGTGTCTGGGCCATCAGCTTGCGCAGGTGAGCATAGAGATTTGTAAACGTCGCCGGTGTGCTGCGCGGACTGCGTCCGATGCCGCGCTGGTCGATCAGGATGACCTTGCCGATCTGGTCGTCACCGGTCAGTGCATCGTACTCGCCCGGGCGCGCAGCGGCATTGTGCAACTTGCGCGCAAGTGCGCGGTGCAACACCTCGTGGATGGCCGTGCTCTTGCCGCTGCCCGAAACACCGGAGACCACCACAAAACGCCCGAGCGGAATCGCAAGTTCGATGTCGCGCAGGTTGCGCGCGCGCACACCGCTCACACGGATCCAGCGCTCGGCCGGCGGGCGTGCAAACTGCCGCGTCCTGAAGGGCGCAAGGCCCAGCCATCTGCCGGTCGGCGAATTCGGGTCGCTTGCCAGCTGCGTGGCCGTTCCAGCAGCCACGACCTCGCCGCCGTGCTCGCCCGCGCCCGGGCCCATGTCCACCACGTAGTCGCTGGCCTCGATCAGGTCACGGTCATGCTCGACCACCAGCACCGTGTTGCCGCGATCACGCAACTGCCCAAGCAGCGTAATCAGGCGCTCCGTGTCACGCGGGTGAAGGCCCACGCTCGGCTCGTCGAGCACGTAGAGCGCGCCGGTGAGATTGCCGGCGACCTGCGTTGCAAGTCGGATCCGCTGTCCTTCACCACCACTCAGCGTGTTGACTCCCCGATCGAGCGAGAGGTAACCGAGCCCGGCCTCGACGAGAAATGCCACGCGCGTGCGCAACTCCATCATCAGAGCATCGGCAATGCTTGCCTCGGCGCCGGAGAAGCTCCAGCCCTGCAACGTGCTCTGCAGACGATCCAGCGGCAAGGCGCAGACCGAAGCTATGTCCTGGCCCTGCACGTGCACGGAACGGGCGACAGGCCCCAGGCGCGAACCGTCGCAGTCCGGACAACGCACCTCTTCCATGAAGTCCTCGCACCAGCGACGGATACGATCGCTGCGCGTGGCGGCGTAACGACGCTCGATCATCAGACGCAAGCCCTCGAAGTCCGCCAGGAATCGTTCGTGGCCATCGGCCTGATCACGCATCGACGCGAACTGGTCACCCTGCGTGCCCTCGATGATCGCCTCGCGCGCTTCAAGCGGGAGTTCCGTCCACGCGGTGTCGAGGGAGAAAGCGAGACGCGTCGCGAGAAACTCGACCTGCTCGTTGACGAAGCTCGCACTGCGTCCCTGCAAGGGCGCCAGCGCTCCCTCGCGTATAGACAGTGACTGATCGGGCACCAGTCGCGCCACGGTGGGATGGCTGCTGCGTCCCAGTCCCTGGCAGGCGGGGCAGGCCCCGGCCGGCGTATTGAAACTGAAGAGGCGCGGCTGCAGTCGCTGCAACTGCCGGCCACCCTGCTCACCGGCCGATGCGTGCTGGCTGTAGTGCCGTTCCTCGCCACCCTTCAGTCCAAGGATCAACTCGCCCTGACCGATCTCCAGCGCAGTCTCGATGCTGCCCTGTATGCGCTGCGTCTTGCCGCTGCCCGACTTCAGCCGATCGATGACCAGGTCCAGATCGTGCCGGGTGCCCTTGTCCAGATTCTCGAGTTCTTCGAGCCGACGCAATTCACCGTCGACCCGCACGCGTACGAAACCCCGCTTGCGCATGCGGTCCAGGAGGGCGCGATGCTGGCCCCTCCGGTCGCGCAGCAGCGGCGCGTAGATTGTGACCGGCTCACCCTCGGCCAACGCAACGATGTCCTGCAGGATCCGCTTCGGGCTGGCACCGCCCACGGCCTGCGACGAGCCGGGGATCTTGCCCACGCGTGCGTAGAGCAGGCGCAGGAAGGGCATCAACTCCGTCGCCGTGCCAACGGTAGAGCGCGGGTTGTGCGAGAGCGGCTTCTGTTCGATGGCCAGGGCCGGGCTCAGCCCCTCGATGCGATCGACATCGGGCTTGGGCACCTGCTCGAGGAACTGCCGTGCGTAGGTCGACAGGCTTTCGAGATAACGCCTCTGGCCCTCGGCGTAGATCGTGTCGAAGGCCAGCGAGCTCTTGCCGCAACCGCTCGGGCCGGTGATGACCACCAGGCGGTGGCGCGGCAGGTCGACATCCACGTCGCGCAGGTTGTGCTGCCGCGCACCGCGAACCCTGATCAGTCCCGGATCCGCACCGCGCTCAGCCACCCGTCGCCCGCTCCAGCCGCTGCAGGCGACGCGAGGCCTCTTCACCCCACTGCGTGCCTGCCCCCTGCGCCTGCAAGACACGCTCATAGATCGTCCGGGCCGCGTCGACGTCGCCCTGGTGTTCCCAGGCCTCGCCAGCCTTCAGCTGCGCGGTCACCGCCAGCTGTCCCATCGAAGAATAGAGGTAGGGAATGCGCAGGAAGGCCGTGGCCGCCTCTTCGTAGCGACCGAGCTGGTCCAGCGAATCGGCGATCCAGAACTGCGCGTAGGCCTGGTCTTCCTCGGCCAGCAGAGGCATGACCCGCTCGTAGGACGCGATCGACAACTCGTACTGTCCCGTCTCGTGGTGGCAGTAGGCGATGCTGGCCAGCACCTGCTCACCGCCGCTCTCCTCCGGGTAGTCTTCGAGGATGCGGTGATAGGTCTCTATGGCCCGGTCGAATCTACCTTCCTGTCGCCAGACCCTGGCCTCTGCCTTGAGGGCTGCGGGCGCGCGTTCGTGCGCGGGAAAATCCTGCGCCAGCCGCGCGAATGCACCACGTGCGCGCGCCGTGTCGGAATCGCGCAGGTAGAGTTGTCCCAGCTTGAACAGGGCCTCGGCCGCCCATTCGCTGTCCGGTGCGATCTGCAGGACGGACTCCAGCCCGGCGGTGGCCTCTGCCCAGCGCTGCGCGCGCACATCGACCATGGCCCGACCAAAGGCCGCGTGGGCGCGGGTCTCGTCATCAGAAGATTCGCTGCCAGCCCGGACGAACTCTTCGCGCGCGCCGGTATCGTCGCCGGCCGTGACCAGGCCTTCGGCCAGGACAACCCGCGCACCGGCCACCAGCTCTGGACGATCCGGGTGGGCCAGGCTCAGCTGCTCGAGCCGGTCGGCTGCTTCGGCGGTGCGACCGAGTGTCGCGTAGGCCCGCACTTGCAATGCGGTCGCACGCGCGCTGTCGCCGCTGCCCTCGGGCTGGCTTTGCGCCCACTCAAGCGCCTGCGCGGGTTGCTGGCGTGCGAGTTCCAGCTCGGCCAGCCGCAGACGTGCGTCTTCCTGGGCCGCCCGCTCCGGGTCCTCCTGCACGAGTCGCGTCAGGACGACCACCGCCAGGCTGTCCTGGCCCGCGCTCTCCTCGATCCGCCCGAGTCGGGCCAGGGCGCGACCGCGATACTGCGACGCCCCGTCGTCGTCCACGAGTAGCCAGAGTGGCCGACGGGCAGCCTCGATCTTGCCCGCGCGCTCCAGCGCGGTACCCAGCCGGTAGAGCGTGTCGTCCCGATAGACTGAATCCGGATAGCGGTTGAGCAAGGTCCTGTAACTGTCCACCGCTCGATCGGGCTGGCCCGCGAAGAGCGCACAATCGCCGGCCAGGAGCATCGCCCTCTGCCCGCGTCTGGTGTTCGGGAAGGCCGCTGCGAACTGGACATAGAGTTCGCCGGCCTGGTCGTAGCGCTTGAGACTGCGATGGGCCTCGGCCAACGCATAACGCGCGGCCAGTGACAGCTCGATCAGGTCCTGCTGTTCGATGACGGCGGCAAGATCGCGTGCCGCCTCGGCCGGCTGGTCGTCGAGCAGGAGCAGCTGTCCGCGCGTGTAACGAAGACCTGTACGCAGTTCTTCCGAGTCGACGGCTGCCAAACCTGTCTGCAATAGCGCAAAGCGATGCTCGAGTTCAGCGGTCGAGAGTTCGGCCGCGCGCCACGCCAACCAGGCGAGGGCATCGCCACCGGCTTCTTCCAGCGCCGCTTCGATGCGTCGCCTCGTATCGGCCAGCTCGGGTGCATGGGGATCTACTTCTTCTGCAGGACCCACGGCGCCGAGCAACGGCATGGTGCGCGGATCGAAAAGCCAGGGCGCGTCCGGGCGAGCCGCCGCAGCGAGGTCCAGGCCGAAGAGGCCGATACGACCCTGCGTCGCCAGATCGGGTACCGCGCCGCGCGCTGCAACGGAGACCAGCGCGTCACGTGCTTCACGCAGCCGTGCACGTGCCTCTCGCCCATCGCCCCTCAGGCCGGCCGCCAGTGCTGCGAGCTGGGCGTTGCGCGCCATGCCGAGTTCGGCATGGCTGGCCGCGGCCGGATCCTTGGCCGCATCAGCAGCGTTACGAAAATTCGGTCTGGCTGTCTCGTAGTCGGCGAGCAGGTCGCGCTGGATCGTGGCTACGGCGAGCGCGCGCGCGGCGGGGTCCTGCTGATCGTCCAGGGCAAGCGCGGCCAGAGCCTCGGCCGCAGCGTTGGCATCGGCGCTGTTCATGCGCGACCAGAGCGCAAGCTCTGCCCGCGCATCCGCCGCCGCAGCAGTGAGCGGATACTCGCGCGAACAACGCCGGGCCAGAGCGATGGCATCCTCGAGCTGCCCACCGTCCGCCTTCGCGCGACCGGCCAGTTGCAGACCTCGCGCAGCGAGGCTGTCGACCCCGGTCGTACCCGGGATCAGGAGCGCGAGGTCCGCGGCCAGACCGTGGCGTTCTTGCTGCAGCGCAATGCGCGTCTGCTCCAGCAGAGCACGCGCCTTCATCTCGTTATCGGCAGCATGCGCTTCGGCCTGACGCCAGCGCAGCGCGGCCTGGTCGAGGTTGCCAGCCTCGCTGTCGCGCCGGGCCAGGATCTCCATGGCCGTCCAGGCAACATCGGGATCCGTCGAACGACCGAGCTCGGACAGTGCCGTGACGCCCATTTCGGGCTCGTCCTCCAGCAAGGCCCGCGCGCGAATCAGCCGCGCCTGATCGGCCTCCGGCTCGTCTGGAAAGCGCTCGAGGAAGGCTGTCGCGATCGACCCCGCCAGCGAGCTGTCACCGGCAGCCAGCGCCGACCGCCCCAGCCCCAGGTAGGCCAGCTGCAGGTCCTCGTGTGCCGCGCCTTCCTCCAGCACCGCACGATAGAGTTCCACGGCCCGCTCGGGATCGGACTCTTCCACCAGTGAGGCCAGACCGAGGCGTGCCCGGGCCCGCAACACGGGGTTCTCGTATCTCTCGATCACAAGCTCGTAACGCTCTGCGGCGGCTTCAGTTGCCTCTCGCTGCACGAGTAGTTCGGCGGCCCGCACCAGACCGAAGGCGCCGATCGGCTGGTCGGGATGCTGCAGATGAATGGACTCGAAGCGCACGATGGCAAGGGAGTCGGCCCCGGCCTGCACTTCGAGCACCCCGAGGTCGAATCGGGCCCGGGCGGAAACCTCGCTCGAACTCTCCGGACCCAGCAGACCAGCAAAGAGACGTCGCGCCTCATCATCGCGCCCGAGCGACATCAGGGCTTCGCCGAGCCCCAGCCGCGCCGGCCCGGTCTCGGGACTGCCGGGATAGGCAGAGAGCAAGTCACGGTAGGCTGTGGCCGCGGCGTCAAAACGCGCCTCGTCGCTCAACTGGTCGGCCCGCAACAATGCCGCCGCCGCTGCCTGCACGGACGACGGGAATCGCTGCAGGAGTTCTTCGCAGAGCTGCCTCGCGCGCATCGGCCGGCCGAGCGCTGCCTCGCCCTCGGCTGCGAGCAGCAGGGCGCCTGGCGCGCGCGGGTCATCAGCGAAGTCGCGCGAGAAGACCTCGAGCTGGCGCAGCGCGAGGTCCTGCATGCCGTCTTCGCGCAGCTTCTCGATGAAGCGCCACTCGCGATCCGCACCGCCGCCCGCGTCCTGGGCGCTAGCGACGGAACCTGCCGTGCTGCCAAGCACCGCCAGGATCATCATGGCCAATACCGTGTCGCGCATTCTGCCCACGCTGCCTCCTTGCAGGGTTCGCCTCAGCCACGCTCTCGTGTCAGGGATAAAGGCGGTGGATCTGGCGCGGGAAGGGGATGGTCTCCCGCAGATGGTTGATGCCCGATACGTAGGTCACCAGGCGCTCGACACCAAGCCCGAACCCACCGTGTGGAAAGCTGCCATAGCGACGCAGGTCGAGGTACCACTCGAAGGCCTCGCGTGGCAGATCGTGTTTCTCGATCTGTCGCTCGAGCAGGGCCAGATCGGGTGATCGCTCGCCACCACCGATGATCTCGCCGTATCCCTCGGGCGCCAGCACGTCCATCGACAGTGAGAGCCGGTCATCCTGCGGATCGCGCGCCATGTAGAAGGCCTTGATGGCAGCCGGGAAGCGGTGAACGATGAACGGCGTGTCGAACTGGCTGGCGAGCTTCGTCTCATCCGGCGAGCCGAAGTCTCCACCCCATTCGAAGGGATGATCGAGCTCTTCGTTGAGCATCCGCACGGCATCGTCGTAGGCCAGGCGCGGAAAGGGCGCGGTGACCTTCTCGAGCTTGCTGATGTCGCGCTCGAGCACTGACTCCAGCATCTCCCGATGCTCCTCCACCGCGCGTCCCACCACGTACTCGAAGAAGCGTTCCGCCAGACTCATCACATCATCGAGGTCAGCAAAGGCCACCTCGGGCTCGACCATCCAGAACTCGGTCAGGTGCCGGCGCGTCTTGCTTTTCTCGGCCCGGAAGGTCGGGCCAAAGCAGTAGGCCTTGCCCACGGCTGCAGCGGCAGCCTCCATGTAGAGCTGCCCGCTCTGCGTCAGGTAGGCGGTTTGACCAAAGTACTCGGTCGAAAAGAGCGTGGACGTGCCCTCACAGGCATTCGGCGTGAAGATCGGCGCATCGACCTGCGTGAAGCCCTCGCCATGGAAGAAGTTGTCGATTGCCCGCTTGATCGTGTGGCGCAATTTCAACAGCGCGTGCTGCTTGCTGCTGCGCAGCCACAGGTGGCGGCGGTCGAGCAGAAATTCCGGCCCGTGCTCCTTGGGCGTGATCGGATAATCGATGCTGTCGGCCATCACGCGCAGCGTGCGCACCTGCATCTCGTATCCGCCGGGCGCGCGCTCGTCCGCCTGCACGATGCCGCACAGCTCGACGGCCGCTTCCTGGTTGAGACCGGCCGCGAGACCGAAGAGCTCGTCGCCGACTTCCTGCTTGTTGATCACTCCCTGACATACGCCGGTCCCGTCGCGCAGGACACAGAAGACCAGCTTCTTCATGGCCCGGTTCTTCTGGACCCAGCCCCGGAGGGTGACTTCCTTGCCAGCGTGGGCGCCGATGTCGTGGATCCAGGTGCGTTCGTGCTCGATGGCCATGGACGGGCCTTTCTGCGTGGTGCCTGCGACCGGCCTCCCGCCGATCCAAGAGCGCGAAGTATAGACACTGCCTGCCCGCCCAACAACCGCCCGAAACCACCCGGGCACGATGTTTGCGGTGCCGCGGCCAGGAATCCCGTTCGGCCAGCTGGCCCCCGGGAACACACCAGATCGGTCTTTCCGGAGGCTTTCAAATCCCGATGGGCGTTGGACAGGCACGTCAAAGCGGTCTCGGCAGGGGCAGAATGTTCCGCTTGGGGCCATTCCTGGGCTGCGCGATCGTGTTGTGCGCACTGTACGCGCCTGCTCTGGCGGCCGAGGAATCCACTTCGAACAGCACCGACGAGTGGCGCCGCCTGCTGCTCGAGCACAATGACGACTTCGCCAATGCCCGGCTGGATTTTCGCCAGGCCGACAGGGCTCTGAGCAGCGACGACCCGGTCCGTGCGCGCCAGCTCCTGCAGCGCTCCAGCGAAAAAGACCGCCGCTTTGACCAGCCGCACCAGCGCCTGGCCTGGCTGGACCTGCGTGCGGGCCGCTCCACCGTCCTCGGCGAACTGCTCGAGGCCACGCGTGACCGCTGGTCCGGATACCGCAATCAGATCCTCGCCACCTCAAATGCGCTGATCGGCCTGGACCTGGTGGTAGCCACCTTCCTCATCTGGTGCAGCGGGCTGCTCCTGATCCGTTACCTGCCCTACCTTCACCATCGCCTCTCGCGCCGCATCCTGCTGGACAACCACCGCAGCCGCTTCGCCCGCTGGCTCTGGCCGGCGGTAATCGCACCCTTTGTGATCGCGGCCGGGTGGGGCCTGGTCCCATGGCTGGCGCTGACGATTGCCGTGGTCTGGGTATTCGCGGACCGGCGCCCACGCACACTGATGGCCACAGCCCTGATCATCCTCATCGTCCAGGGCATCTGGCCACGACCGGTTGCCACCATCCTCACGGGAACAACACCGTCGAGCCGGGCCTCCCTCGTCGATCGTGCAGCCTACGAACCGCCGTCGACCGCACTTCTGCGTGAGGTCGACCGCGCCCTGTCCGAGCACCAGGATGACCCTGACCTGCTCTCCGCACGCGGGCTGCTGCTGGCCCGCCGCGGCGCCTTCGAGTCCAGTGCAACGACCTTCAGGCACGCGCTGGAATTGCGCCCGAATGACCCGATGGCCACCAGCAATCTTGCGGCAGTACACTTCTTCCGTGGCGACATGGACCGGGCCGTGGCCGGCTTCCAGCGCGCAGTGTCGCTGGATCCCACGCGCGCGGTGACCTACTACAACATGAGCCAGGCATACCTGCAGAAGCTCTACCTGAAAGAGGGCGGCGAGGCGTTGCAGAGCGCTCTCTCGCGCGGCTTCAGCCTCACTTCACAGGTCGAGCGACTGCCACGCGGAGCCGTCTACTTTCTGCGACCCGACCTGGCAGATTCCTGGCGCATTGCATGGGCGTCGAATGCGTCGCTCACGCCGTTTGATCTGCTGCAGCCATGGCAGCGCTGGATCGGCGTACCGCCGGGCCACGTCGTGGGCTGGCTGATCGCCACGCTGATGACCTCGATCCTGCTGGCCTTTGCCTTCCCGCGACGCAAGCTCGTCTTCGAGTGCGCGAGCTGTGGCGGGCTGACCTGCCGCCATTGCCGTGGTGAACACGACGGCGCCGTGCTCTGTGCGGACTGTGGCGCCATCGCGCGACGCGCCAAGAGCGAACTCGTCCTGGCCACAATGTTGCGCAACCATCGACGCGAGGCTGACACCCGCTACCAGAATCGACTGCGCGAGCTCGACCGCTGGGTACCGGGTGCAGGGCGCCTGATCGACGGCGTGCAACGCCGCGGCGTGATCAGCGCCATCGCGGTGAGCCTGTCCATCGTATTGATCGCGCTCGGCGGGCCGCCAATACAGGACGCCTGGGATGCACCTTCGACCGGCATCTTCACTGCTTCCCGCATCATCGGACTGCTACTCCTGCTGGTTACCGTATTCCTGAACAACACGCTCAGGAGCGCAAAACGGACCCGCCACTTGCAAACCCATCCCTCGAGTTCGGTGAGCTTCGCAGGTCTGGTCGAGACCCGGCGCGCCGGGGCTGGTGCTTGAAATGCGTGACGCAGGACTCCAGGGACGCCTCGCTGACTTCACACTGGAGGAAATCCTCCAGCTGATCGCCCTGCAGCAGAAGACTGGTCTGCTGACGGTCGAGGCCTCGTACCCGATGTTCCTGGCCTTTGACTCCGGCATGCTCGTCGCCTTCCGCGACCGTCGGCGCGCCGGTGTCGACCCGCTCGAGGACTTCCTCAAGCGCTACGGATTCTTCGAGGTCACGGCCTGGGAGAGTGTCGAGTTCGTGCAAGGGAACTCCCGCCTGGATCTCACGGAGATCCTCGTCAACGAGACGATGCTCACGGCAGAGGAACTCGAGAAGGTCCAGTTCGACTCCGCCCAGGAAGACATCTTCCGCGGTATGCAGTTGCGCGACGGCCGCTACCACTTCACGCCGGGACCCGAAGCACTGAGCGGACTCAAAGGTCGCGTGCGCTTCAAGGTCGACGGCCTGCTCATGGAAGCCGTGCGCCGCATCGACGAGATCCCCGGCCTGCGCGAGACCTTCTTTTCGAACGACCTCACGCTGCGACGCAGTGATCTCGAGATCGACATCACAGAGCGCAGCCCGACCGAGCAGAAACTGCTCCGTCTGCTGGGCAAGGAGAACGCTCTCGGCGTGCTCGTGGCCAACGGTCGCATGTCCGAGTTCGACACCCTCAGCTATCTGAGGCAGCTGGTAACCGACGACATCGTCGAACTGCAGAGCAGGGCCAGACCCCAGCCGAAGGCCGCGGCCAAGGCTTCCAGGCTGGCCGGGCGCCAGACGCGATACTCGCGCCGCCCGCACCTGGTGTCGGCGCTGGCTATTGCCGCCACCGCCGCAGCGTTGTTCTTCCAGCCCTTCTCGATCTACCGGGATGCAGCGGATTCCGAATCTGCCGGATACCAGTACCGGCAAGACCGCGACCGGGCCAGCTTGGTCGCAGCGATCGAACTCTACTCGCTGCAGCACGAGCGTCCGCCAGTATCACTGGAGGACCTGCGTCACGACGGATGGGTAGATCGATCGACGCTCAATCGCGGCCTGAAGCAATTCGAGTATGTGCTCGACGGCTCACGCTGGACGCTGGACGAGCGCACCCGTTCCTAGTCAGAACAGCCTGTGCTGGTGCCCGCCGCCCTGACCCCGGCGAACTCTGGCAATCCCTGACGGCGAGCTCGCGCTGGAGGACGGACTGCTCGACTGACTCAGGCGGCTGGCCACTCCATGCGGGCCAGGGGGCCGTAGCCGACGACCGTCTGGCGGGCTGGATCCAGGAATTCCTGCGCCAGCCGAACCACGCTCTCCAGCGTGATGCCCTCGATCTCGTCAATGACTTCGCGCAGCGGGACGAAGCGCCCAAAGGCTATCTCGGTGCGGGCCAGGCGCAGCATCTGGCTGAGCGTGGACTCCATGCCGAGCACCACTGAACTGACGAGCTGCGCCTTGTTCGACTCCAGTTCCTTTTCGTCGATGTCGCCCGCCCTCAGGCGCTCGTACTCCTCGGCGACGATGGCCAGGGCCCGGTCGCAGTTGCCTGCACTCGACGAGAAACTCGTCGCGAGCATCCCCGTGTCGCGGTAGAAGTCCGTGTAGTTGTAAATGCTGTAGGCCAGTCCATGCTCCTCGCGCACTCGCTGGAAGAGACGGCTGCTCATACCACCACCAAGCAGGTTGCTCAGGAGCGACAGGACATAGCGGTCGGGATGCGTCACCGCGAGGGCTGGGATCCCCAGTTCCACGTACTGCTGGCTGAGACCTTCCTTGACGTGCGCGTGCACTCCACCCGACGGCCGCACAGGCGGGTCTTCCTGCCGCTGGATCTCGCCACCAGCAAAGTTGAAGGCCGTGGCCAGTGTCTCTTCGATCTCGGGCGTCACGGCGCCGGCTGCGGCAATCAGGATATTCGGGGCGCGATGCACGCGCTGGCTGAAGCGCTGCAGGCTCTCGCGATCGAGCGAGCGGACGGACTCCTCTGTACCGAGAATCATCCGGCTGAGCGGATGCTCACCGTAGAGCGACTCGCAGAAGCGCTCGTGCACGAAGTCATCGGGGGCATCGGCGGCGCTGAATATCTCCTCGAGCACGACCTGTCGTTCGAGTCCGAGCTGTTCGCTGGCGAAGGCCGAACGCTCGAGCATGTCCGAAAGCAGGCCAATGGCCTCTGGCAATTGCGCCGGCAGGACCTTCAGCGTGTAGGCGGTGTGTTCCTTGGTTGTGTAGGCGTCGAGCTGACCACCGAGTGCTTCCATGTCGCGCGCCAGCTCAAAGGCTGTCTGTGACGACGTGCCCTTGAAGACCATGTGCTCGAGCAGGTGACTGATGCCACCCTCGCCCTCGACCTCATCACGCGTACCGGTCTGCACAACCACGCCGATGGCGACGCCGTAGGCGCCGGGCATGACGCGCGTCAGCAGGAGTGAGCCATTGTCGAGCTCGCGCCGGAAGGGGCCGGTTTCCGGACGAAGGACTGGACGCTGCATGCATGAACCACCAATGAGCGCGTCGAAGAAAATGGCGGGCGGACCCGCATCGCGAACCCGCCCGCCTGGATCAAACCGCGACCGGAACTACTCGGCTTTCTCGAGCAGTGCCTTGCGGCTGAGGCGGATGCGGCCCTTGGCCTGGTCCACCTCGAGGACGACGACGTCGACCATCTCGCCCTCCTGGATCACGTCGTCGACCTTGGCGATACGCTTGTGGTCGACCTCGGAGATGTGCAGCAGGCCCTCCTTGTTGGGGAGGATCTCCACGAAGGCACCGAAGTCGGTGATCCGCTTGACCTTGCCGTTGTAGGTCTTGCCAACCTCGGGCGAGGCCATCATGCCCGCGATGAGGTCGATGCAGGCCTGGCCGGCGGCCTGGTCCGGGCTGGAGACAAACACGATGCCGTCGTCGTTGACCTCGACGTTGGCGCCGGTCTCTTCCTGGATCCGCTTGATGTTCTTGCCACCCGGCCCGATCAGCTCGCCGATCTTCGTCGTCGGAATCTGGATCGTGCTGATCTTCGGCGCGTACTGGCTGAGCTCCGGCCGCGCGGCGGGCAGGGCCTCGTTCATCTTGCCGAGGATGTGCAACCGTGCGTTGCGTGCGTCCTCGAGCGCCTGACGCATGATCTCACGAGTGAGGCCGCTGATCTTGGTGTCGAGCTGGAAGGCGGTGATGCCCTGCTCGGTGCCGGTGACCTTGAAATCCATGTCGCCGAGGTGATCCTCGACGCCCAGGATGTCGGTCAGGATGGCGATCTCATCGCCTTCCTTGATCAGGCCCATGGCCACACCGGCAACCGGCGCGTGCATCGGCACACCTGCATCCATCATGGCCAGCGAACCGCCACACACGGAAGCCATCGAGCTCGACCCGTTCGACTCCATGATGTCCGACACCAGACGAATCGTATAAGGAAAATCCTCGTTGGCCGGGACCATCGGCTCGAGCGAACGCTCGGCCAGCATCCCGTGGCCGATTTCGCGCCGGCCGGCACCGCGGAAGAAGCCAACCTCGCCGACACTGAAGGGCGGGAAGTTGTAGTGCAGCATGAAGCTCTTCCAGCTCTCCCCCTCCAGGGCGTCGATGCGCTGCTCGTCGCGCTGCGTACCCAGTGTGGTCACCACCAGAGCCTGCGTCTCGCCGCGCGTGAACAGGGCCGAGCCATGGGCGCGGGGCAGGACACCGGTCTCGATCTCGATCGGGCGCACGGTGGTGAGGTCGCGACCATCGACGCGGACCTTCTCCTTGATCACGCGGTTGCGCATCAGCGACTTCTCGAGGTCGCCGAGCGCACCCTTGACCGAACGCACGGTGCGCGCGTCAGAATCGTCACTGAGGAACTCGGCCTTGGCCTTGTCCTTGGCCGCGGAGACCGCGTCCTGGCGCTCGAGCTTGGCTGTGATCGTGATGGCCTGGGCCAGGTCCGCCTCGGCGAAAGCCTTGACCTTGTCCATCAGCGCGGAGTCGACGTCCGGCGCCGGCACCTCGAACTTGGCCGGCGCGCCGCCAACCAGCTCGACCAGCTTGCGCTGCAGCGTGTTCTGCTCGCGGACCACAGCGTGGCCGAACTCGATCGCGTCGAGCACCTGGTCCTCGGAGACTTCCTCGCAGCCACCCTCGATCATCATGACCATTTCATCGCTACCGGCGACAATCAGGTCCATGAGGCTTTCTTCCTGCTGCTCGAAGGTCGGGTTGGCGACGAACTCGCCCTCGATCAGACCGACGCGAACGGCGGAGATGATCTCCTCACAGGGGATATCACTGAGGGCCAGCGCGCAGCTCGCGCCGGTGATACTCATGACGTCCGCCGGATGGTTGCCATCGTGCGACACGGTGTGGCTGGCGATCTGCACCTCGTTGCGCATGTGCTTGGGAAAGAGCGGGCGCAGTGGGCGATCGATCAGGCGGCAGGAGAGCGTCTCGCGGTCGGACGGCCGGCTCTCCCGCTTGAAGAAACCACCGGGGATCTTGCCGGCGGCGTAGGAGCGCTCCCTGAATTCGACAAAGAGCGGCAGAAAGTCACGATCGGTCGGACGCTTGTTCGCGCAGGCCGTGACGAGGGCCACGGTGTCGCCGTGGCTGATCATGACCGAACCGTTGCTCTGCTTGGCAACGCGACCAGTCTCGATCACGAGTTCCGAACCATTGATGGTCATGGAGACCCGTTGCGGATTGTTCAGCAATTTTCCCCTCCCGGGAAATACCCGACGGCAGGCGATCTGCCGCCAGTTGACGTTGTGGTCCGTGCTGGACCGGGACCGGAAGCAACACGCTCACAGCCCCTCGAATTTCGCGAAGTACAGGCTCGAAGTACCAGATCAGGTACCAGGTAGCAGGCGCCGCTTATCCGCGGATGCCAAGCTCCTTGATGAGGGCACGGTAGCCCTCGATGTTCTTGCTCTTGAGATAGTTGAGCAGGCGCTTGCGCTGACCCACCATCTTGAGCAGACCCCGACGCGAGTGGTGGTCCTTCTTGTGGACCTTGAAGTGCTCGGTCAGGTGCGCGATGCGCTGCGTGAGCAACGCGATCTGGACTTCGGGCGAGCCCGAGTCACTCTCGTGCTTCTTGTACTTCTCGATCGTGTCGGCCTTGTTCAGACCGCTCTGGTTGGACGCCATGCAACCTCGTCCTTTCCATCCCCGGAGGGATTCATTGCGTAGGTGACAGGCTAATTCTCCAGTCGCAGGACACAGCTTTCACCGTCTCCCCGACCGGGCGGACCGCCCGTCATGGCGTAAACATACCTTTTTGGTTTTTCGCGATTTAACGGGCGGAATCTAGTGCCGGTGCGGACTGCTGTCAAGCCGGCGGCGCCGATGAATCGAGCTCGAGATCAGCCAGGCGCGCAGGCCTGGCCTGCAGGGGTGGGTCCGCGAGCCAGCGACGGGCCACGGCGCAGTCGTCGGCAATCTGTCGCCCCAGTTCCTCTTTTGAGCCGAATTTCCGCTCGGAACGCAAGCGCGTGCCCAAGGCCAGCTCCAGCCGCTTCGCATAGAGCTCCAGCTCGGCATCCAGCAAGTGTGCCTCCAGTCGCAGCGGACCGTCCTCGCTGACCGTCGGCGCGTGGCCGAGATTCACGACCGCCGCCTGCCAGCCAGCCTCGCCAGCGCGGGCCCAGCCTGCGTAGACACCGCTGGCCAGCACGACCTTGCCAGGGGCCAGCGGCAGGTTGGCCGTGGGAAAGCCGATCTGACGGCCAAGCTTGCGCCCTTCCTCGACCACGCCCGAAAAGGTGATCGGATGGCCGGCCCAGCGCACCGCTGCATCCAGCTCACCGGCCTGCAGGGCCGCCCGGATGCGCGTGCTGGAAATCGCCAGCCCGGCATCGCGCACGCTGGCCACCTGGCTGACGTTGAAGCCCACGTCCTCGGCCAGTGCCGCGACGGACAGTGCATTGCCGCGTCGCTCACGCCCGAAGTGCACGTCGTGGCCGAGCACGAAGTGCTGCATGTTCAGGCGGCGCACGAGCAGGTCATTGACGAAGTGGTCGTACTCGACTGTGGCCAGTTGGGCATCGAAATCCAGCACCACGAGATCGTCGATCCCCGCGGCGCTGAGCAATGCGATCCGTTCATCGAGGTCTGTGATCGAAGGCGGCGCGCCGCGTTCGCTCAATACGCCGCGCGGATGCAGACCGAAGGTGACGACGGTCGAGCCGGCGAGATCGGCGCGCGACGCGACAAGATGCAACTCACGCAGGATGGCCTGGTGGCCGCGGTGCACTCCGTCGAAGGTACCCAGCGACAGCGCACGCGGGCCCTCGAGCGGACGAATCGAATCGAAGCTGCCCCGCTGGACCTTCATCCGGCCTCCGGCAGCACGAGTGCCAGGCGCAGGGGCGCGTCCTCTTCACGCAAGGCAACGGCAACCAGCGAGCCCCCTTCGTCGAGCAGGGCGACGCGCCGCGGTGGCGACGGGCGCTGCTCTTCCGGCCACCAGTCTGTCTGGGGCTGTCCCCCATGACGCACCAGTACGACCTGCTGCGCATCGAGCCTGAGGGAGGGCCAGGCCGCGACCAGTGCGGCGGGGTCCAGACCACGCTCGCCGGCCTTCCAGGCCTGGGCCAGTGCGTCGGGTGTGAGTGCCTGGTCGAGGCAAAAGCCAGCGACCTTCGTCCGCCGCAGCTCGGCGACATGTGCCGCGCTGCCCAGGGCACGCCCGAGATCGCGGGCCAGTGAGCGGATGTAGGTCCCGCCGCCACAGCAGATGCGCAGGTGGGCGCGGGGCGCCTCGTAGCCGAGCAGCTCGATGTCGTGGATCGTGACCGGGCGTGGGGCCAGCGCGAATTCCTCACCACGCCGCGCGCGCCGATAGCTGCGTTCACCATTTACATGGACCGCGCTCAGCCGCGGTGGCACTTGCTGAATGGTGCCAGAGAAGTCGGACAATGCAGCCTGGATTTGCCCGGCCGTGGGAATCTCCTCAACGACACGGATGCGTTCGCCGGTGCGATCCTCGCTGTCCGTCTCGGCACCGAATTCGATCTCGGCTTCGTATTCCTTGCTGCCCTCGCTGAGAAAGCGCATCAGCCGTGTGGCCGGGCCCAGGCCGATTACGAGCAACCCTGTTGCGAAGGGATCGAGTGTGCCGCCGTGGCCAACGCGCTTGTAGCCGGTAATGCGGCGCACGTCGCGTACGACGGCAAAACTGCTCCGGCCCTCCGGCTTGTCGACACAGAGCAGTCGCGCCATCGGGGCCAGCCCGTTCTGGGGGGCGCTCACCCGGGTACCCCGCCGCCGTCCAGTTCGGCCCGAAGCCCGGGCAGGAGTTCCTCCTGCAGTGCGACCAGATCTCCGCTGGTGCGGAAGCCCGCTGCCAGAAGGTGGCCGCCACCGCCGTTGGCACGCGCCAGGGAGTCTACGCGCAGGGGCTTGTGCGCCCTCAGGCTGACCCGCCACCGACCGCTCCCGATCTCCAGGTGCATCACGGCCAGCTGCACGCCCTCGATGGCACTGGCGATCGACACCAGGGACTCTGCCTCCTCCTCGCGTGCGTCGCAGCTTGCGAGCAACGAAAGCGGGACCGCGAGCAGGGCGATGCGTCCGTCGACCTCGTAACGGGTCTTTGCGAGTACCGCCGACACCAGGCAGATCGCCGCCGGGCGGCGCCGATGCAGGAAGAGCTCGGTAATGCCCGGGGCATCAGCACCCGCATCAACGAGTTCAGCCGCAGAACGCAAGGTATCGGAGGTCGTGGATGCATGGCGGAATCCGCCGGTGTCGACGACCAGGCCAGCATAGAGGCTGGAGGCGGCGGATGGTCCGAGCGCCTCTTGCCCATCCAGTGCCAGGATGAGCGAATGGACCATCAGAGTTGTCGAGGCAGCGGTGTCCACGATCCAGGCCTCGGGGTCGAGCAGCTCGCTGGAGATGGCCGGGTGATGGTCGATCACCAGGACTTCCCTGCAACGCTCGAGGGCAGGCTCGTCTGCGCCGAGGCGCGACGCGCTGTGGCAGTCGAAGAGGATTACCAGGTCATAGGTGGCCGAACCGTCGTCGAGAGCAACCTCGCTGACGCCGGGCAATTGATCGAGCGGCCGTGGAGGGTGCTCAGGCCCGAGCCGGGCCACGCTATACCCGAGCCGGGGAAGGGCTAGCGCGCAGGCGATCACGCTGCCGAAGCCATCTGCATCGGGGTTCTCGTGCGTGGCCAGGAGGATGCTGCGCGCCCCACGCAAGCGTTCCATCACCGAAGCCGGGACGGGATAGGCGGCAGGGCTCATTCAGTCTCGTCCGGACCGGTCTCGGCGGCAGGCCCGGTGCTGGAGTCGCCGGCCGCTGCACCACCCGCCTCGCGATCCTTCGCAATCCGGTCGAAGGTCTCCTCGAGGCGGAAGCTGCGATCCAGCGATTCGTCGTATACGAAGCGCAGCTCGGGCACCATGCGCAGGCGAATCTGATCGCCAACGATCTGGCGCAGAAAGCCACGGCAACGCTTGAGCCCTTCCAGGCTGGTCTTGCGGTCTTCATCTTCGCCGAGAACCGTGTAGAAAACCTGTGCGACGGTGCGGTCCCTGTTCAGCCGGACCTCACTCACTGTAACGAAGCCCACGCGCGGGTCCTCCACCTCCAGTTGCAGTGCACTGGCGATGATCCGGCGAAGCGTTTCCTCGAGGTGTCCGTCGCGTCCCATGGGATCTCCCGCGTCAGTCTAGTGGTACTCGACGTGGCGCTCGACCATCTCGAAGCGGACGTCGTGGTCCAGCATGCGTGTGATCGCCTCGAGTTCGGAATCGACGACGCCGCGATCGGATCCGACCCCGACCACACCGAGCTCGATGTTGCGCCACTGGTCCTGCGAGCCAACCTCGGCTACCGCCACATTGAAGCGATTACGCAGGCGATCGCGGACGCTACGCAGAACCTGCCGCTTCTCCTTGAGGGAGCCGCAGGCGTGCAGGCGCAACTCGATCTGCATGCGGAGCACGACCATCTGTCGCCCCCCGTCACTTACGGTCAGAGTTCCTGCTCGACCTTCTGGATCTCGTAGGTCTCGAGAATGTCTCCGACCTTGATGTCGCCAAAGCCTTCGATCCCCACACCGCACTCAAAGCCCTGCTTGACCGCACTGGCGTCTTCCTTGAAGCGCCGCAGTGATGAGACAATCCCGTCGTAGACCGGGACCTGCTCGCGGATGACGCGGACCTTCGCGTTGCGTTTGACTTCACCATCGACCACGTAGCAACCGGCGATGACACCGATCTTCGGCACGCGGAAGAGCTCGCGCACCTCGACCGAACCCATGGCAACTTCCTTCTCCAGCGGGGCCAGGAGACCCTTCATGGCGGCCTTCACGTCGTCCACGGCCTCGTAGATGATGTCGTAGATCTTCAGGTCCACGTGCTGCGCCAGCGCGAGCTGGCGTGTGGCCGGATCCGGGCGCAGGTGGAAACCGATGATGATGGCGTCGGAGGCTGCCGCGAGCATGATGTCGTTGTCGTTGATCCCGCCGACTCCGCGGTGGATCACGACAACGCTGACCTTCTCGTTGGAAAGGCTCATCATCGCATCGCAGACCGCTTCGACAGAACCTGACACATCGCCCTTCACGAGCAGGTTGAGCTCGACAGCTTCTTCCTGTGACTGCATCCGCTCGAAGAGTCCCTCCAGCGAGGTCTTGCGCTTGGGTGCGTGCAGCATCTGCTCGCGCTGCACCGCCTGGCGCTTACGCGCGATGTCCTTGGCCGCGCTGTCGGACTCCACCACGTCCATCTGGTCACCGGCCTGCGGCACATCGCTGGCGCCGAGGATTACCACCGGACACGATGGGCCGGCTGCCTCGATCGGATTGTCGAACTCGTCGAGCATCGCACGCACGCGGCCGTCCACCGGGCCGACCACATAGGGATCGCCCACCCTGAGTGTGCCGCGCGTCACGAGTGCAGTGAAGACCGGGCCGCGACCAAGGTCCTTACGCGCCTCGACCACTGTCGCACGCGCACGGCCCTCAGCTACCGCCTTGAGCTCGAGCAATTCTGCCTGCAACGAGATGGCCTCGAGCAGGGCGTCGACATTGGTGCCCTGCTTGGCACTGATCTCGACCGCCTGGACCTCACCGCCGAACTCTTCCACGAGCACGCTGTGCTGCATGAGTGCCTGCTTGACCCCGGCCGGGTCGGCGGCAGGCAGATCGATCTTGTTGATGGCGATGATGATCGGGCAATTACTGGCCTTGGCGTGGTCGATGGCCTCGACCGTCTGGGGCATGACCTTGTCGTCTGCGGCAACCACCACAACCACGATGTCGGTAACCCTGGCGCCACGTGCACGCATGGCCGTGAAGGCTTCATGGCCCGGCGTGTCCAGGAAGCTGATCACACCACGCGGCGTCTCGACCTGGTAGGCACCAATGTGCTGCGTGATGCCGCCAGCCTCACCCTCGGTGACCTTGGTCTTGCGCAGGTAATCCAGCAGCGTCGTCTTGCCATGGTCGACATGACCCATCACGGTGACCACAGGCGGACGCGAGGACTGCTCGCCAGCCTCGTCTTCCTCGGCAACCTCGATGTCCTCACCGGCTGCGGTGTCGAGCCAGTGGATCTCCATGTCTTCGTAGTCGGCGACGAGCAGTTCGATCTGGTCTCGTTCCAGGCGCTGGTTCATCGTTGCCATGACGCCCATGCCCATGAGCTTCATGATCAACTCCTGCGGCTTGGCCTCAAGCTTGTCGGCCAGTTCACCGAGCGTGATGAACTCGGTGATGCGCAGCTCGTTCTCGCGTACCTGCAGGGCCTCCTCGCGAGCGAGGTGGCGGGCGACCTTGTCGCGACGATCCTCGCGCACCTTGCGCCCGCCACGCTTCTTCTCCTGGCCACGCTGCTGCTGCTGCGGGCCACGGTCACCACGCTGGCCGCCACGCGGAACGTTCAGGCTGCCGAGCGCCTTGCGCACACTGGTGCGAATGGCATTGGGATCAATCGGGCGTGGCTGCGATGCACCAGTGCCGCTCGACCCACCACCGCGGGCTGGCGCTGCGGGCTTTGACGCGCCGCGCACCGGACGCTTCGGTTCGGGCGCAGCCATGCGCGTCTTCATGTCGTCAGCGATGCGCTCGCGTGTCTTGGCGGCGGCGCGTGCGATGGCTTTCAGGTCGACGCGCTGCGCCGGCTTGATGACGCGCGGTGCAACGGGAGCAACCTTGGTCTCGTTGGCAGCGCTGGCAGCGCTGGCATTGCCGGCATCGCTGGCAGCCGCTTTCGGCTCGTCGCTGGACGGCGCACCGGCCGCGGGCTTGAGCCCGGCCACTGGAATGACGGGCTCGGGCTTGAAGGCCTTGACCTTGTGCAGGCGGGGCAGGGGTTTTTCGGGTGCCGGCAGCCCGGCTGCTTCCTGCCCGGTACTTTCCACCGAAGCCGCGTCTGCGGGTTCGTCGGTGATGCCCTGTTCGGCCCTGACGCGCGCTGCTTCTTCTTTCTCCAGGCGCCGTGCCTCGAGCTTCTCGCGTGCGGACATGCGTTTGGGCTTGGGGCGTGCCTTCTCGACCTCGATACGCTGCGAGCGTTCGACGACCTTCTCGCCCTTGGCCTCAGCGCTGGAGAAATGCTTCTCCACGAGCTCGAGGTCCTCGTCCGTGATTACGGACATATGGGACTTTGCCATCACGCCCAGCTCCTCAAGCACGGAGAGCAGCTCCTTACTCGCGAGGTCATGGACCTTGGCGATCTCGTATACCCGGTTCTTCTCGGCCAACCTGGCTCACCTCATATCCGACAGGTGTCGATTCAGCCCGTCGACGAAGCCGGCCCTATGCACCGACAGCACCGACAGGCGCTCGCGACCAAAGCGGTCCGCGAGCTCCGCCGCTAAAAACAGGTCCGCGACGAGCAGCGACTCTCCGCGGGCGCGCTGTAGCTTGCCCACGAGGTCCTGCCCCGCGTCACGGGCCAGAAACACCACACCCGGAGGTTCCTCGCGCAAGGCGCGTGTCACCGCCGTAGCCCCCAACCGCAGCGCGCCCGATCTGTGGGCCAACCCGAGCAGCTTCAACAGCGACTGCTTCAGGGCTTCACGCTCATCGGCCTTCGGGGCCAAGGACCTCAGTCCTTCTTTTCACCGAAGAGGTCTTCCTCGGTGAGTTTTGGCTCGTCGGGCTTCTTCTTGCCCTTCTCGCCTTCTTCTCCCTCGCCGAACACATCGGCCTCGACGAGCTTCTTGCTCTTGTCCTCGCCCTCGGCAGCGCCGAAGAACTCCTGCGAGAGATAGGGGTCGCTGGAACCCTCCGCCTTCTCGCGCTCGATCATCTCCTCGACCTGCTTGCGCAGTTCCTCGAGCGTGGCCTGAGCGGTAGCGATCAACTCGCCCGCCTTCTCCGGCTCCATACCCGCGAGCAGTTCGAGCTGGTCCTCGGTTACCACAGCCATCTGGTCGACGGTCTCGATACCCGCGCTCACGAGCTGGGCAGCGGTCGCCTCGTCCACACCGGGCATCTCGCCGATCGAGAGCGAGAGCTCCTCGGCCAGACGCTGGCGCAAGTAGTGCTCCGACGCGCTCACGAGGTCAATCTTCCACCCCGTCAGCTTGGCGGCCAGGCGTACATTTTTGCCCTCACGGCCGATGGCCAGGCTGAGCTGGTCGTCATCGACAACGGCGGTGACCGTCCGGCTGTCTTCGTCGGGCTGGATCTCGTTGACCCGCGCCGGCGAGAGCGAACGCTCGACCATGGTCATGGCGTCCGGGCTGAAGGGCACGATGTCGATCTTCTCGCCCGCGAGTTCCCGGGTGACTGCCTGCACGCGGCTGCCCTTCATGCCCACGCAGGAACCGACCGGGTCGATACGCTCGTCATTACTCAGGACCGCGATCTTGCTGCGCGTCCCCGGCTCGCGCGCTACGGCCTTGATCTCGACGATATTCTCTTCGATCTCGGGCACCTCGGCCGCGAAAAGCGCGCGCAGGAAGCCCGGATGGGTACGGCTGAGTATGACCTGCGGCCCGCGGCTGCTGTTCTGCACCTCGACGATGAATGCCTTGAGCGGCTTGCCCTGGTGGAAGTTCTCGCCACGGATACGCTCACGGAAAGGCAGCATGGCCTCAACACGGCCGAGCGTGACGTAGACATGACCCTTGTCTACCTGCTGCACCGTGCCCACCACAACTTCGCCGATCTGGTCGCGAAACATGTCAAAGACCTGCGAGCGCTCGGCATCGCGGACTTTCTGCATCAGGACCTGTTTGGCCACCGAAATTGCGTTGCGGCCGAAGTCGTTGTAGTCGAGGTAGGTCTTGACCACGTCGCCGACCTCGATGCCGTCGCCGTACTCGACGGTGGCATCCTCCAGCGAGACCTGGCTCTCGCTGTCGAGCACGCGCTCGACCACGCTCTTGCGCTGGACGATCTCGATCTCACCGGTCTCGGTGTCGATGGCGACCTGGATGTCAGCGTTGAGACCGACCTTTTTCTTGGCCGCCGACTGCAGGCCGACCACGAGGCTATCCATCAACGTCGACTGGTCGACGTTCTTCTCGCGGACCACCGCCTGCAGCGCTTCGACGATGTTGTAATCCATCGATCCATCCTCCAGATCCCGCGGGATCGAGTTGGCCATCCGTCTCTCGTACGGCCCACGCCTCGGTAGGCCCGAGGGTCAGCTCAAGCGGCCGACTAGCGGCCGAAGTCCAGGACCGGGTCCAGATTCGCCTTGCGGATCCGGTCATAGGGCACGGAAACCTTACCCTCGTTCTCGTCTTCCATCTCCACCTGCCGCTCGTCGGCGGACAGGAGCTTGCCCAGGTACTCGTGGCTGCTCTCGCCACTCGCTGCGAGGAGCTTGATGCGCTCGCCGCAGAAGCGGATGAAATGCTCAGGCTCGCTCAGGCGGCGAAAGATCCCCGGGCTGGACACCTCGATGGTGTAACGCCCGGGCATGAAGTCCCTGCCCTCGGCCTCTTCCGCCTCGATGCACCGCGCCACGGCGCGACTCGCGCGGGCGATCTCCCGAATCCCGATCCTGCGCTCGGCAGCCGGCGTCCCCGCAGGTGCCTGGCGCTCGAGCGCATAACGCAGCGTGAGGCGGTTGCCACCGGCCAGCAGCTCGAGTTCCACGAGCTCCAGCCCGATTGCCTCAATCTCCGGGACGGTCAATCCGACCAGCCGGTCATGCAGCTTCGCGTTCTTCACCATCGTGAAACCGCCATCACAAAACCCGGGGCGTCAATCAAGGCGACACACAGGGCGACACACAGACAGGGCCACACACAGAAACGCGCCAGGCCAGGAGCCGGGCGCCCGATCCCTGGGATGCGGGAGCGACCCTGTGGGAAAACGCGGGTGGGCAGAACAAAAAAAGAAGAGGACTGCCCGCCCACTTCCCGGCCCATTGGATAGCACAGACACCCGGAATCGGCAAGCTGAAGGCCGCTCCCGGCCCGGGGCGCCCCGGACGGCCAGCACGCCAGCGAGCACTCGCTCAGGGGCGCAAGCCGCGGCCGAGAGCGAAATCCTGCTCGATGAGGGCCACCAGCAGGCGACCCACCTGTCCGAGACTGTCCGGGTCGCACTGATCGGGCAGGTCGCGCAGCGTGTGCCAGGGGGCGTAGTCCATGTCGATCAGGTCGATGGCGGCGATTCCCCGAGCCAGAAAAGGGGTGTGGTCGTCGAGAACAGCGGGGCCCTCGACTGGCTCGAAAGCCTCCAGCCCGAGGCTCAGTGCCCGGTTGAACACCACCTGCAGCAGCTCGCTACTGTGCACACGCGAATAGCCCTCCATAGGAATGCGCAGGTCACGGTCGCCAACCATGTCCAGGAGCACCAGCGCGGCCGGCCTCCAGTCCGGAAAATCGGCGGCGAATCGCCGGCTGCCGATCAGATAGTTGGCCTGGTCGCCTTCCATCCCGTAGTCCTCACCATCAAAAAATACCAGGTCCACGCCGATCGGCGGCGGATTCCCGGCCATCCAGTCAGCCAGGGCCAGCAGAACGGCCACCCCGCTTGCACCGTCATTCGCGCCGTCGATGGCGGTCTGCATGGCCGGTGGAACTTCGCGATCGGCACGCGGCCGACTGTCCCAGTGGGCGGCAAAAGCGACGCGGACCCCGGTCGTCGGGCCGAAACTCGCGCGCAGGTTGGTCAGCTGCAGCGACCCCTCCCCGTAGGGATCTGCAAGCACGAAGGTGTGCGGGTAGAGACGGTCGGTTCTGGCGGAGAGCTCCTGGACCAGCCAGTCCAGGCAGGCCTCGTGCCCCTCGCTGCCCGGATTGCGCGGGCCGAACTCCACCTGCTTCAGCAGGCAGGACCAGGCAAACTCCTGATCAAAGCCTGCACTCTCTGCTCGTGAATCCACGACGCCCGACAGCAACGGGGTGAGCAGCAGGAGCGCCGCGACGGTGATTCTAGAAATTGAGCACTGCATCGAAGAACATCCCCAGCGACTGGGAGGTAGATACGGTCTGAGACACGCGCGAGTATTGTAAGCGCAATGAGCCGCGGATGTTCCGGGTGAACTGGTAGGTGAACTGCGGATCCACACTGATCCTGGTCGAACTGCGTTCCTGCGAGAGGATCGAGTCCTGCTCGCGCCAGCTGGAATTGTTGCCCCAGGTGATCGACATGGTCATGTCGATCGTCGAGCCAACGCCGGACTGACCAAAGCGCATGAAGGACAAACGTCCTCGCGCATCAAATTGCTGGTCGACACGCAAGGTAATCGTGGTATTGCGCCGCAGCAGCGTACCCTGCCCGGCCGACTCCCGGTTCTCTCCGCCGCGACTCACATTCAGGCTCGTGTCCATCCCGTTGCGCAGGCGGGCATTCCAGCGCGGCTGCCATGAGAAACTGCGTGTGGGATATTCCTGCAGGTCCCTTTCGCTGCCGCGGGCCGTGAGCGACTGCTTCCATGTCAGACTCATGTCACTCGACTCCATCGGGTTGCCCATCCACTTGAACATCCGCCAGTCATGCACACGCTGGACGCGCAGTGTGAGGTTGGGCCACTCGATACTGCGATCATAACTGCCACCGCGTGCCTCGCTCTCGCGATTGTTGCGACGCCAGTTGAAGCTGGCGTCCAGACGGAGCGGATCGGCCAGTGTGGTCTGCGTACTCAGCCTCAAGTTGCGCTGGATCTGGCGCAGGTCGACGGAGAAGTCCTGCGTGATCAGTTCGTTGCCCTCCCGCCGGACCGGCAGAGGGTCGATGTTACTGAAGTCCGGCGTACTGCTCAGGCCGAGCCGGTAGCTGGGATTGGCCCGGCCGTTGACGTGCTGGAAGGCGGACGTGGTCTTGTGGTTGAGGTTCATGGAGATCGGTCGCATGTCCCAGAAGCCGCGGCTGATCCCCTTGAACATCTTGCCGAAGAACTCTGGCATCCCAGCCGCCCCGTCCACACCCGCCGCAGTGCTGTCGGCAACACCAGCCTGCCTGAATCCACCGACCCCGGCCATTCCCTGCGCGTTCATCATGCGGCGCACCCACCCCACCAGACCAAGCTCGGAGCGCAGCGAAATGTCGCGCGTGTTGGAAACGTTGCGGACCTCTGTCGGGACGCCAATGAACTGATCACCATCGGGATCCAGCTCCGGGTCACCAACGACCGTTGCCCGCTGACGGATGCCCGGTCGCCGGTTCTCGCCGTAGCTACTCCGGTATTCCACGTTCGGCCGGGCCCAGCGCAGCCAGCTCATGTTCGGGCGCCACTGCAGGGTCAGGCCCTCCCGATGCTGCTCCTCGAAACCGATGTTGAGCCCCAGCCAGCGCCCGTCGCCCAGCGCCTCCCGGTAGTCCGGGTTCTGCGCGAGCAGGAGATTACGCGCTGAGCTGAAGGTCCAGGTCGTGGGCAGCGAATCAATGGGACGCCATCGAAGCGTCGCGTCATTGCCCATCGTGCGGATGTTCTGGATGGTCGTATCGATAGGCTGACCGTCCAGGTCGCGCGCCGTGTTTTCCTGGTGGTCGGATCGCCAACGACTGGCGATCGTGATCTGCGTCGGCATCCAGGTCAGGCGAGAGGTCGTGAAGGGCACAGGGAGACTGGGCACATTGCGCAGACTCAGGTCGTAGTTGTAGTTCCAGTCCAGGCTCTCCTGGCGCGTGTTCTGCTCGGGACGATCGCGACGCGAACGCGAGCCACTCATCTGCCATGTGAAGGGATCGAGCGTGTACCTCAGAAACCAGTACCGGCTGGCCTGTGGTTTACGGAACTGCACAGTGAAGCTCTGGGCCTCACTGCGCGAAACGAATCGCTGACGATCCTCGCCCTGTAACTCGATATCCGAACGCGGTTCGTACTTCGGGAACTCCTCCTGGATGCGGTGCGATATCGAGATCGGAATGTCCAGCCCACCTATTGGAATGAAGTTCTGCAGGCGCGAGCTTGCACGCAGCGCCCAGTTACGCCGCTGGACACCGCTACCGCGATCCTGGTCGAGCCCGCGGAACTGCTCATCGGTATTGGAGAACTCCGCACCGAGGTCGCCGAGCCCGGGCAGGCCGAAGGTCCCGGTGTAGCGCTGTGCGTAGCCGGTGTCTCGATTCACCTCGCGCAGGCGCAGCTCGTTGAAGAGCACCTCCCCGCTGTAGGGTGGCGGCGCGGGTGCAGCGGGATCCTGTTGTCGGTAGCGCACACCTGCATAGTAGCGTTGCACGCGACCCAGGTCGGGCCGCCCGCGTACGGTGACGTCATAGACATTGTTGTTGAGCGTGTCCTTGATCTGGGCGCGCGTGACCAGCGGATTCGGCCGGCTGGCCGGCGGCGGGTCTGGCCAGGTTACGAGCGAGTCTTCCATGGCGTTCTTGACGTTGCTCAGGTCGGCCAGTGCGACCGACACCTCCACCCAGCCGTCACCATTGGACTGCACATCGGCGAACGGAACCGAGATCTCGTAGTAGCTGAGGGAGTCACTGCCAATCCAGAAATAGCCCTCGGCCTCGGTCTGGGACAGATCAGGTGAGCCATCGACATAGGGGATGCGCCAGAAAAAGTTCAGTTCCCCGTAATCGAGGTAGTCCTCGCCAAAACTACCCGTCAGGTCTTTGCGCGCCCTGAAGCGATTGCCGGGCTCGAGGTCCGTGTAGGTGAATTGCAGCGACTGTTCGAGTTCGGCCACGTTGTTACGCACGCGCACGCTGATCGGAGGGACGTAGTCAGGGTTATCCTTGTTGTTGAGCACGCCGAGTCGGAATTCTTCGGTGCCAGTACTTCCGCCCGGCGTCGCGACCACTGCGTTGTAGGGATCACGAACTCCGTCCGCGAGCCAGCGGTTTCCGAGGAAGCGCATCTCGGCAAACTTGATCCGGCGTTCCACGGGATCGGTCGAGTCTCCTTCGGGCTCGTACCAGATACGCAACGTGCGCACCCGCGTAAGATCGGGCGTGGCGGGGCCATAGCCGGAGGGCTCAGCCAGGTCGTCACCACGTTGCAAGGCAATGAGCTTGCGCAGGTCGAGCCGATACTTGCGCCACGAACGACCATCCCGCTGCATGGCGCCGATGAACTCCGCATCGTCCGAGTAATCGCGCGCCGGATCGACGAAGGCATTGGGATCATCCAGTTCCAGCGTGAGCCGGAAGAAGCCGTCAGCAAGGTCCAGTGAGTTGTTGAAGGAGAGGTCTTCGGTGTCCAGGCGCCGGTTGTTCTCGGTCCCGTTGATATAGACGAAGCTCGAGTCCCCTGAGTCGGCCGCGTCGAAGTCATCACCAGCCGGGTCGTTCTGCCCGCGCCCCGGCCGCCCGGGCATGGCCTGGGCGGCCGATTCTTCGACGTTGAGCAATTGGTCCAGACCCCGGTCTTCTGTCTCCCCGTCCAGCGCAATACCCAGCAGGCCGTCGTTGTCGCTGTCTTCCTTGTCCCACTCACCGGTGACGAAGCCCCCGCTTCCGTCGGGCCGCCAGAAGAAGTCCTCATTGATCTGGCCAAAGTCGAAGTGCAGCCGCCCTGGCCGGCCAGCGGTGATCGCCCCGATATCGTTCGGATCGATGTAGCCGGTCCCGTCATCGACCCAGAATTCGAGGAACTGCGACCTGGACAGGTCCACCTCACCGAGCCCGCGCATCATGCCGGCATACTCGCGCGGCTGCCAGCCGGCGACTTCGTCCTGGGCCAGCATGCGCAATTCCAGGGTCGTGAGGATCTCGTCCGACTCAGCCTGGCTCAGCGTGGGATTCAAGTCGGATTGCTTCACGGATTTCGGGCGATGCCAGCCTGCGTAGGCACGGTCCGTGGGCTGGAAGGCGTCACGCGCCACACCCAACGAGTCAGCGCCACGCACCGGCAGACTCGCCCACCACCAACCCTGGCGGATCATCGGTATCTGCGTGGACTGGTCCGCACTCTCGAAATCGTCGAGGTACGCAATGTCCGTGGTATTCGGGTTAGGGAGGCTCATCGCGACCTCGGCATCAAACGACACCGAAGCGGGCTGGCGCACGTCTTCACGCGACAGGAAGTCCGAGATGGGGCGCAACCAGCCTGGCTGGAAACGGAGCTTCGCCTGCAGGTTACCCACCAGGTTGCGCTTCGGCTCCTCACCCAGGCGAATCTTTGTCTGGTTGTTGGGTCGCGTCTGGTAGAGCCAGGTCGTACTCAACAGGTTGGTCGCCCCAAAGCGGTACAGGAGATTGGCCCCGCTCAGGCTGGTGCGACCTCCGCCGAACAGCGGGTCGCTCTCGAAGCGCACCTCGATGCGCGTCTGGGCATTCAGGCTGGCCAGGGCATTGCCCTTGAGATTGATCTCGCCCGTCAGGTAATCGATGTCGTAATCGGTGCCCTGATTCATGACCGCCCCGTCCAGGAGCAGTTCCTCGCTGCCCTCGAGAATATTGAAAGCGTTCAGCCGCAGGCGGCTGCTCACCGCCGACTGGTTGCCCACGAAATTGAAGCGGTTCAACTCGGTCCGCTGCTGCGAAGTAAGGATCCGCGTGTAGAGCGTCGGCGCCCGGGCTCCCAACGGGACTGTGGTAACCAGCCCGTCGGTCCAGTCGGTCACCACCGAGTCAGGCAGACTCATCGGCGTCGGGTGATCAAAGCGCAGGAAACCCGGCCGCAGATAGAAGATATTCTGGTCCTCGACATCGGCGCGGCCGTCGGAAACCGCCTGCCCACTGGTGTTGCGTTGATCGAGACCAAAGATGCGAATGAACCGTTCGCGTGATTGCGGATCACGGTCCGGCGGGTCCAGAGCCGAATCGTTGCCGATGATCGAAAACTCAAAACCCTCTGGCTGGATCTCACGCCCCTGCAGGTCATAGAAGTTGCGGTACTCGTACTCCCAGGTCAGTGCGAACTCCGTGTAGGCATTATCAACATTGGAATACGGCTGGCTGATCGGTGCGCCTGGCTTGAGCAGCTTGAAATAGTTGATCTGTTGGCCTGGCGTTGTGGGGTCCTCGATGCGGCTCGCCGGACCGTCCTCCGAAGAACGCCCGACCCGTCGCACGAGCTCACCGGTCACGGCGTCGACGATGTCATAGCTGACCGCGATGACCTCGTTCTCGCTGGCCGGCCGTCCCAACTGGATCCCGATGATCTGCCCGTTGACCTCCAGGACGCTCCATTCATCGGGTGCCTGCAGCCGTTCCCAGCGTTCACGGAATTGCTGCGGCAAGTTGGCCAGGGCCAGCTGCGGATCAAAGCCGGACTCCGGCCCGATCGACCCGTCTCCATCACCGGGCGTTATCCCTGTGTTCGCACCAAAGCCCTCGAATCCGAGGCCCGTTGCATCCAGGTAGGCGACCGCGTCATCGATGGTCCCGACCTGGGAGACACCGGCCCCGACCGTGCGATAGACCTGCAGTGTCTGGTAGTCGATACGCCACGGCGCGCCCAGGTTCTGCTCCGATTGCACCTCGCTGAGCGTGGAGTCGTTCAAGGTGGTCGTGAATGAATCAGGATCGGTGAAGTAGAACGAGACCGGAGCGGTGAGGCGGAAGAAACGTGACGGAATGAAGTCCACGGACCGGATCTGGAAGGCTTGCTGCGCGTCGGATCCACCGGACTGGCTGAAAGTCTGGTTTCCCTGTCGCGCATTCTCCTTGCTCGTCACCAGCGTGAACTCCACCGGGCCAAGCGCGCCCTCCACCTTCAGCCCGAACAGGCCACCACGGCCGCTGCCCACGCCGAGCAATCGCGAGCCAGGCAGCGTCACGTCTATGTCTCCGGCGCGAATCGCCCGGATGATATCGTCCTCATCGCCCTCGAAACTGAGCCTGACCTCAGTGGACTGGCTGCCGATGGCGTCAGAATCGTGGCTGATGCGCACCTTTATCTTCTCGCCCACCGTCCCGTCGAGGTTCACGCGCAGGCTCTGCTGGAACTCGAGCCGGGGAAAGAGGCTCTGCGTCTGACGCAGCTCGGAGGCGACGAAGTTGTCAGACACCGTGGACTGGCCGCCGATGCTGATCCGCTCGGTGCCGGAAATGCGGATGTTCGTGGCCTCGCCCTTGCCGATGATCCGCTCGAGCGAGCGCGGCAAGCGAATCGGGATGGTGAAGTTCAGCAGGTCGCCGGAGCCAGACTGTGCCGCCTGCCGGTTGCGCAGCTGCTGGGACAGCGCGAGATCCAGCGCAACCGCAGTCTGGGACGAGATATATTGGTCCACACCGTCAATCCTCGTCCGCACGCCCGGATGGGCGGACGGCGGCGGTGTTCGCAACACAATGCCGGCCACATTGGTATCTATGGAATCGCTGAAGAGCGTGCCCTCGGATATCTCCCAGGTCACAATGAGCCCGCTGGCGCGATCCCAGCGGCGTTCGAAGCGAACGCGCGGGCTGGCCCAGCGATCATGCGCGGCCCTGAGATCAAGCCAGCGGGAGGCGGCGGTCATAATGTCCGGGCGCACGGGGTTGTCGACAGCATCGACACCCATCCGGCGCAACCGGTCCTGCAGGACTACCTGGCGCGGAGTGAGGAGGTCACGATCGCGGCTCGTGCGCACGATCAGATCCAGGAGCAGCTCGTCCTGGGGGTAGGTCTCGCGCACGATCGTGCTGGCCGATGCCTGGTCGATGGCAGCGGCTAGCAGTATAAGTGCGAGGGCCGAGGAGATGCTTTTCGCCACCGCCGTGGCGCCAACCTTGCGCACGAAAGCGTCTCCTGCGGGCGACAGTCCCTGACCTCAGAACAGGTCAAACGATGGCCCGGGCGGGACCGGGGCGAGGCCAGGTTCCACCGGCGGGCGCCGGGCTCGATAGCGGGGCACGGGCTTCAGGCAAGTTCCGCAGTCGTGTTCGCTTGTCTGGCGACCGTACCGCTCCTAGACTCCGCCCCGGGCATCAGGCCCGGACCGGAAACTCCCGAATCACGCGCCATACCAGCATGAAGCTCATCGATCGCCATCTGCTCGGATCATTCGTCCCGCCCTTCGGCTTCGGCCTGGCGGTGACGACCTTCCTGCTGATGATCAATGTGCTCCAGAACTACATCAATCTGTTCCTCGAAAAGGGGATCCGGATTGACGTGGCCACGGAGGTCCTGGTCCTGAGCCTTGGGCATACGATTGCATTGACCGTGCCGATGGCGACACTGATCGGCGTTCTGATGGCCATGGGTTCGCTCGCAGCGGACCAGGAGATCACCGCGCTCAAGTCGACCGGCGTCAGTCTCTATCGTCTCACCGCACCGCTGCTGGTTATTGGGGCGATTCTCGCTGGCGTGATGGTCACCTACAACCAGTTCGTCCTGCCCGAGGGCAACCACCGGCTCAGCAACCGGCTCTACGAGATCCACCAGCTCCGCCCCACGGTCCACATCAAGGCCAATACTTTCGCGGATATCAGCGAGCGCTACACGATCTTCGTGCGGCACAAGGATGATCGCTCCGGCGCGCTCGAGGACGTGATCCTTTATCAGCGCGACGGCCGCGCCGACACCTCTCCCGACGTAATCGTGGCCCGATCGGGTGAGCTCAAGTCGCTTGGCCCGGACCGGATCCGCCTGGACCTGTTCGACGGCGAGATGCACCGGATTCCCGACTCCAGTGACCCGATGGGTTACAACCACACGCGCTTCACACGCCAGAGCTTCATCGTGAACATCGATGAGGGCGGCAAGCGCATGCGCCAGCGCCGGCGACGCAGCGAGCGCGAGATGGACCTGAAGATGCTCAGCCGCTCAATCGCCGTACAGGATTCACTGGTCGGGATCAAGCAGGACGAGGCGCTGCGTTCCCTGCAGGAGGTCTTCGACGAGGCCTGGCTCGAAAGGTCCGCCGGGAGTTCACCCGCCCTGGCCACAGGACGCAGCGCGCTGGATGAATATCGCCGCTGGCTGAGCCTGACAGAGAGCCGCACGCGCTCGCTCGGCCTCAACCACCAGGTCGCACGATCGCACATCGTCAAGTCGAGCAAGTTCGAGGTCGAGTGGCACAAGAAATTCTCGATTCCCTTCGCCTGCGTCGTATTCATGCTCCTGGGCGTGCCAATGGCGGTGGTCAGCGCGCGCGGCGGCAAGGGCGTATCGATCGGCATGAGCATCGCGGCATTCTTCCTCTACTACATCCTCGTTTCGACCGGTGAGAAGCTGGCCGATCGCGGTATCGCACCGCCGTGGCTGGCCATGTGGCTGCCGAACATCCTGATCGGGAGCACCGGCGCGCTGTTGCTGCGCCTCTCGGTCAAGGAAACGCGCCTCATTGACTTCCGGGTACCCGACTGGCTGGCCCGCATGCTGGGCCGAAAGGTGCGGCCGGCGTGAACCTGATCGACCGCTACGTCCTGCGACTCTTCCTGCGCACGCTCTTCTACGGCCTGATCGCCTTTCTCGGCATGTTCATCATCATCGATCTCGTCGATCACGTGGACGACTTCATCGATGACGAAGCTTCGATCCTCAGCATCCTGAAGTTCTACCTGTACATCACGCCGGCCTACCTGGACTACTGCCTGCCCATCGCCATGATGCTGGCGAGCATGTTCACGATGGGCATTCTCGGCAAGTCGCGCGAGTACACAGCCGTCCTGTCGTCAGGTGTGAGTCTGGCGCGGATGTGCCGTACGCTGATCGTCTTCGGCCTGATCGTTACCGGCCTGTCCATCGTATGGCGTGAGGGCGTGGTAGCAGAGGCCAACCGGCGGCACCACGACGTGCGCCAGTACGAGATCGAGGGTCGGGCGCGCAACCGCCTCAATTCCCGTCGCAACTTTGCCCACGTCGATGAAGACGGACGCGTCTATCTGGTCTCGCGTTTCCGGCCACGGCCGCCGACCCTGGAGTGGGTCAGCATCCAGAGTTTCACCGACAGCACCATGACCAGCCGCATGGACGCGCGACGAGCCGTCTGGCAGACCGATCACTGGCAGCTGGAGAACGGCTCGAGGCGCGACTTCGCCGAGGACGGCACGGAGACGGTCACCCCCTTCCAGAGCCTGCGCCTTTCGGGGGCCACGGAGAAACCGGCGAACTTCTCGGATCGCGCCATCGACCCCGAGGAGATGAACTGGGTCGAGCTGAACGAGTTCGCCGGCTGGGTGGAAAGGACCGGGGGCGACCCGGTCCCCTACCGCGCGGAGATGGCGCACAAAATCAGCTTCCCCGTGATCAATCTCATCGTCGTGCTGCTGGGGCTGTCGATCGGGGCATCACGGCGGCGCAATACACTCTGGTCAGGTTTTGGCGCAACTATCTCCGCTGCCTTCGGCTACTACCTGCTGATGGACTTCGGGCTGGAGCTCGGGCGCAGCGGGGTTCTACCGCCATTGGTCTCGGCCTGGGCCGGCAACGTGCTCTACGGCGCGCTCGCGGTCTTTCTCTTCTGGCGGGCAAACCACTGAAATCGACCATCTGGGCGTTACGCGGGGCCTTGCCCCTTGCGCAGGGCTTGGCAAACGTGCACCTTTCGCCCGGGTGTTGCCATTCACGCGGTCCTCGCCGGGCCCGCCTGTATCGATCACGTCAGGGGAGAAGCGTCCACGATGTCCGCCAAGTCTCGCATCCGGGGTCTGATCATTCCGACCCTCGCGCTGCTCGCCACGCTGCTCGCCCTGCCGGGCTGTGAAGAAGACTCCAAGCCAAAGATCACGAAGTTCACCGCCACGCCGCAGTGCGACGTGGTCAAGACCGTCACCGAGGTCATATTCGACCCCTCGGACAGCTCGATCGTGGCCATCGACACGCTGGGCACCTGGCTCGACGTGAGCTTCTTCGCCCGTGCCACCAGCGGCAACGAACTGGCCGACCCGACCGGCGCGAACTCGCCGCTGGAGTGGAGTTGGAATTTCGGTGACGGCAAGACCGCCTCGAACACAGTCGGGCCGATCCACCAATATGACGTCGCCGGCGAGTACGAGGTCACGCTCACAGTGAAGGATGATGACGGCGACACCGACAGCGCCAGCCTCACCCTGCTGGTCGGCGCGGCCTACACGGACCTGGACATCCTGCACATCGACATCGAGCCCGCATCCATGCTCACTTTCAAGGCGATCCCCGGCAGCACGGCCACGGACGAGTCGCAAATCTGGGGTGGCCAGCTGGAACTCAATGAGATGGAGGTCGTCTTCGACGGTAACCTCGTCTCCAGTTGCAGCATCTCTGGCCTGTTCGAACAATACCTGTGGGAGTGGACGCTCATGCCCGCGGGCTTGCCGCCAGTCGAACTCGTGGACGTCGATCCTGCAAAAGTCGACTACACCCCCCATGTACGGGAATTCGCGATAGACCTCTCGGTGACCGAGTCGGTGACCGGCATCAATCGCATCACCAGTTCCTCCAGCCTGAATCCGCTGGGTGCCAAGGTGAGTTTCACTGAAGACCTGTGGACGGCCCCGAACACCACGGCCCGCCTCGACCTCACCGGCTATCTGCTGAACGGCGTCAAGGAATTGACGATGGAGCTGGAGTGGGCAGATTCGGCGGCGACCTTCTCGGCCCTGACTTTCGATCCGGCTATCGAGGCCGGTTTCACCGCGAGCTCGGATCTCATCGCCCCCAACCGCCTGGCCATCACGCTGACCAGTGCCACGGGCTATGCTGATCAGGCCGTGACCAGTAAGATCGCCGATCTGGATCTGAATATGCAGGCGGTCAAACCGGGCCTGTATCCGGTCCGCATCCGCGAGCCCTTCGCCCTGCGCGACGGTGACCCCGCAGAAGGCGGCCTGTTCACTGCCGTCAACGGTGCCGTCCTGCTGGACAGCGACTGCAACGAAAACGGCATCGCGGACTCCTTCGAAGTTGAGGTGCAACCCGAACTCTTCGACTGCAACGGGAACGGCATCCATGACACCTGCGACATCCTCAATGGCGACTCGCAGGACGACAACGATGACGGCATTCCTGACGAGTGCCAGCAGTAGGGCAGCGCGCGAACCGCACGAACCGCAACCAGTCGACGCCGCCTGAAACCGGCTCAAGACGGGCCCAGGACCGGCCCCCAAGAGCAGACAGAGAAAGAGCCGGGACCCGTACAGGTCCCGGCTCGATTTCTTGCTGTTTCAGCGCTCTGCGCCTGTCGAACTAGAGGCCCAGCGCCGACTTGATGTCGTCCACGCGGTTAAGGCGCTCCCAGGTGAAGGTGTCATCCGACCCCGGGCGACCGAAGTGGCCGTAGGCGGAAGTCACAGAGAAGATCCCGCGGCGCAGGTCCAGCGAGGAGATGATCCCGTTCGGCGTGAGGTCGAAGAGCTCGCGCAGGCTGGAATTGATCTTGGCCTCGTCGACGTGTGCGGTGCCGAAGCTGTCGACGCGGACGCTGACCGGGTCGGCCACGCCAATCGCGTAGGCCAGCTGGACCTCGATGCGATCTGCAGCGCCAGCGGCTACCAGGTTCTTGGCCACGTGACGGGCCGCGTAGGAGGCGGAACGATCAACCTTGCTCGGATCCTTACCACTGAAGGCGCCGCCACCGTGCCGGCCCATGCCGCCGTAGGTGTCGACGATGATCTTGCGGCCGGTGAGGCCACAATCGGCCTGCGGTCCACCGAGCACGAACCGACCTGTCGGGTTGATGTGGTAGTTGGTTTTGGCCGGGTCGAACTCGAGGCCGCAGTCGGCCAGCACCGGCTTGACGACGGACTCGACCATCTCCTTGCGGATCTGCTCGAGGCTCACGTCGGGGCCATGCTGTGTGGACAACACCACGGTATCAATGCGCACCGGACGGTCGCCCTCATACTCCACGGTGACCTGCGTCTTGCCGTCGGGCCGCAGGTAATCGAAGCTGCCATCCTTGCGTACCGCGGCGAGGCGCTCAGCCATGCGGTGCGAAAGGTGGATGGGCATCGGCATCAGTTCGGCGGTCTCGCGCGAAGCGTAACCGAACATCAGGCCCTGGTCGCCGGCGCCCTGGCTCTCCGGTGAATCCCGGTCCACGCCCATCGCGATATCGCCGCTCTGTTCGTCGATCGAGCTGAGCACGGCGCAGGTCTCGTAGTCGAATCCATAGGCGGCGTCCGTGTAACCAATGCGTTGGATCGTGCCCCGGACCAGCTTGGGGATGTCGACATAGGTGCTGGTGCTGATCTCGCCGGCAACAACCGCCATCCCGGTGGTGACCATGGTCTCGCAGGCCACCCGGCCGTTGGCGTCGGCTGACAGGATGGCATCGACGACGGAATCACTGATCGCGTCGGCGACCTTGTCAGGGTGACCCTCGGTCACCGACTCCGACGTAAAGAGCTGCTTATCGGACATTATTCCTCCCGGCCACGCCGGCTATTGTCTGTCGAAGGCTGGCCCCGGGAGAGCAACAGCCGATCCCAGGCACGGATGCGGAATTTACCAGAAGCGACCGGGCGCCGCCAACCAGCCCGCCAACCAGCCCATCAGCCAGCCCGTCAGCTGCTCTCGCGCGCCAACTGCTGCTTGATCCCGTCGATCACCTTGACCGGCACCGGATCCACGCCAGCGCGTCGGGCCAGCAGGCAGGAGAGCACGTCGCCCTCCTGGACGAGCCCCATCATCCGGGCCAGCGCCGGGCCGGGGCCGGTGCAGCGCTCGAACCAACTGTCCCCGGACAGTCCCAGCGCCTGGCGGGTGGCCGAAAAGCGCAACGCAATGCGCCCGACCTCGCCACAATCGCGCAGGGCCACCACACGGGCCTGCTGGCGCACCAGCGTATCCTGGCCCCATCCCACGACCTCATTGTGATCGAGTTCGGGCAGTTCAGCAGTGGTCACCAGGAGCTTGGCGTTCTCGTTGATCTGGCCACGCCAACGGCGCGCGACCGCGTGCGTCAGGGCACAACCGGTGTAGAGGACGGGAAGGCGACCATCCAGAGCCGCCGCGAGCTGCTCGAGCGATGAGTCCGCGGCCGGCTGGCCATCCAGACCCCAGCGCCGGTTACCCGAGTCGAGTGTCTGCAGTGTGGCCGGCACCTGCTCGGCCAGACCGGGGTCGCCAACCGCCTCGAGCAGCGCACAGAGTGCGCCCACACCATGGCCAAGGCTGGCGCGCGGTGGCAGGTCCGGTGGAAGACTGATGCACGGCACCGAAGCGGCCTGAGCCAGCTTCGCCAGCTGGCCACCGCTGCTGATGATCACCCTGGGGCAATCAGGGGTATATCGTGCGGCATCTTCCCAGGCAGCCAGGGTCTCTTCGGTGTTACCCGAGTAGCTGCTGAAGACCAGCAGGGTGCCGGGAGCGGGGCGGTGCCTGAGTGCGTAGTCGCGCAGCACGGAGACGGACATGCGCGCGGGATCCAGAACGGCACCGACCAACTCGGCCGCCACTGCGCTTCCACCCATGCCGACAACTTTGACCGCACTGACGTCACGGGTCTGCACTCCGTCGGCGCCCTGTTGCCAGGACGCCTCGAGCTGTCGGGGCAACTCCCCTACCAGACTCCACATCTGCTGCTGCCCGCTGGATTCCTGTCCCATGCTTTCTGACCTCTGCCCTAGCCGCCTGAAACGAGGAATTCGCGCAGCTGACGATTTGAGCTCGCGCGCATGAAACGCTCGACCTCGTGCGGCGTCTTGAGCGTGAGCGCCTCTGCGGCCCAGGTTCGTGCCTGGTCCAGGCTTACCGAACGGATGACCTTCTTGATCATCGGGACCGCGGCTGCATTGGCGCTGATCTCATCCACGCCGAGGCCCACGAGCAGGATCGCCCACAACGGGTGACTGCCCATTTCACCACAACAACCCACCCAGATGCCGGCTTCGTGCGCGGCCTCCACGGTATCATGGATTGCCCTGAGCACAGCGGGATGGTGCGGGCGCGCGAGATGACTGACGCGAGGATTGGTGCGATCGACCGCAAGCACGTACTGCGTGAGATCGTTGGTGCCCAAGCTGAAGAAATCGCATTCCTGCGCCAGCTCCTTCGCCATCGCCACCGCCGAGGGCGTCTCGATCATCACACCGAGATCGACGTCCGGGTCGAACTCGACTCCCTCGCGCGTCAGGGCATCGCGCACCACTTCACAGTGAGAATGGAAAGCACGCAGCTCTTCGAGATCGCAGACCATGGGGAACATGATCTTCATCGCGCCGTGGACCGTGGCCCGGTAGAGCGCCCTCAATTGCGTCTGCAGGATTTCCGGATTGCGCAGCAGGAAGCGGGCCCCGCGCACACCAAGGAAGGGGTTGTATTCGCGCACACCACCCATCGCCGCGAGCAATTTGTCGCCGCCGACATCCAGCGCGCGGAAGATCACCTCACCCTCCGGAACCGAGTCCAGGACCTGGCGGTAGCTGGCAAGCTGTTCGTCTTCGGATGGAAGATGCGCTGTCTGGAAGTAAAAGTACTCGGTCCTTACCAGCCCGATACCGTGCGCGCCGTTGGCCAGAGCCAGGTCGATCTCCTGTGGCAATTCTATATTGGCCGACAGTTCGATGCGGTGGCCATCGGTGGTCTCGGCCGGCACCTCGCGCATCGTCAGCAAGCGCTCTTCGGCCTGCTTGCGTCGTGCGATGCGCACGGTGAAGCGGCGCAAGGTCGCCGCGTCCGGCTCGATGTGCACCTGCCCGCGGCTGCCGTCAATGGCCAGCGCGTCGCCGCTGGCAATCTTGCTACAGACATCCTTCAGGCCGATGACCGCCGGCACACCCAGGCTGCGGGCGATAATCGCCGTATGACCGGTGTGCCCGCCTTCGTCGATCACGAAGGCCTGCACCAGGCTCAGGTCCAGGGCGGCAGTCTGACTGGGCGTGAGTTCCTGGGCCACGAAAATGGTCGGTTCGGTGAGGCGCGGCAGTTGCTCGGCGCTGCCGCGTAACGCGCGCACCACACGTTGCTCGACGTCCCGAAAATCAACCATCCGCTCGCGGAACAAGGCGTCGCCTGGAAGATCGAGCGGGATCAGGGCCTCGGCCATGGAGCGTGTGAAGGCCATCTCGGCGCCCAGGCCCTCGGCGATTCCCGCGCGCACCGCTGCCAGGAAGTCCTCGTCCTCGAGGATCAGCAGCTGCGCATCAAGAATCGTGGCGTGGTCGCGCCCCAGGCGCGCCTGCAGCTGGCCCTGCAGTTCAAGTAGTTCCTCACCTGTAGCCCGCAGAGCGCTGTCAAGACGCTCGTTCTCGGCATCGACACCGATGTCGGGTTTACGCCGCCAGTCCATCCGCAGGGGCTGCCGCCGCCACACCGTGGCTTCGCCCACAACCAGCCCCGGAGAGGCGCCGATGCCCTTGAAGGTCTTCAGCTCAAGCCTCCTCGCCCAGCTCGCGCTCGATCAGGTTGACCAGGGCGTCGAGCGCATCGGTCTCATCCGGACCCTCGGCCGAGATCTCGACCGGCGCGAGGTGGCGGGCACGCAGCGAGGCGAGACCGAGGATGCTCTTGGCGTTGGTCTGGATACCGTCATAGCTGATCTGGATCTCGCTGTCGTAGCGCTTGGCCACCTGCACTATGCGGCTGGCCGCGCGCAGGTGCAGGCCCACAGGGTCGGAGATCTTCGCCGTTCTTACCGCCATGAACTCATCACCGCCTCGGGAATGCTCCCGCTCAGACGTGCATAAAGCAGCAGGCCGACCATCGAGATGATCAGGACCCATTCGGGCGCGCCCTTCATCTTCGCGACCACCAGACCGATCAGCAATGCGATCAGCGAAGCAATCAGCGGCGCGATCAGCGCTTGGTCCATCGCAACGCCATCGACCACCCATGCCACGGTGCCGGTTGCCATCGCCCCGGCCAGGATGGCCGCCACTCGTTTGCCAGCGGTCGCCGCGGCATGCAGGCGCAGTCCGTCAAGACGATCGATGACGCCGAGCCCGTGTCGCCAGCCCCAGGCCAGGCCCGCGCTGTGGGCAGTACAGACCGCCAGCGCGAAGAACAGCCAGGCCACAAGCACGAGCTTCGGTCCAAAGGCCAAGCCGAGCAGGGCTGTGGACAGGAACCACACCGGTCGCACGCCGCGCCATACAAGAGCATCGCCCAGCGACCCGAGCGTCCTCTGCATCGTGGTCTCGACCCGGTCAGCGAGTTCGGCCGAATGGTCCTCTTCAATACGACAGCGCGCACCAAGCAGGACCGGCGCAAGATAGGGATTCGTGTTGAAGACTGCACGCGGGCGCGCCATGAACTCCCGCGCACGCTCGGGGCCCCGCCGCCGCAACCATGGAGCCAGGCAGACCAGCCAGCCACTGCGCTGCATCCCCACGCGATTGAAGCTGGCCTGGAGCGAAAGAGTACGCCAGAGGCTCGAGGGCAGCGGGCTCATGCGGCGGCCCCCGCGAGCAGGATCAGCAGACCCGAGGCAACCACGCCCAGACCGACCCAGCGCCAGCCAGCGTGCCTGAGGTGCGCGTGCACCAGCACCACGGCCGCGCTGAGCGGAGCCAGCCCCCAGACCATGGCCGCCGCCGACTGCTCGGGCAACGACCAGCGAATGTCGAAGGCCAGGCTCGACAGGGCCAGAGTGGCCAACAGGACCGTGGCTGCGCCGCGCAATATGTGCAGGCCGATCATGCGCAGGTGGAAACGCTCGAGCGGTGCCGGGTCTCCGTCCGACGCCGCGCTCAACGCGACCACCTCGCCGGACGCAGCCAGGCCGCGCAGCCCGAGAATTGAACGACCGCCAAGCAGGGCTACAACCAGCCCGACAACCAGACCCAGCCCCCACTGCCAGCCCGCCGCCGACGCGCCAAGTGCGAAGGGCACGCAGATCGCGGCCGAGGTCCAGTCAAGGACCGGCCCCGCACCCCCGATCGGTGCACGCCGGCTGGCGAACATCCCGAACACGATTCCCAGGCGAAGGCCGTTGAGCGGGTCGCCCGCGACCCATCCGGCCAGGGTCCCGCAAACCACGGGGTGCGCGAACATCGTCTGCCCGAATGCCGCGCGATCGACACCACCCAGTCCACCCAATGCGATTGCGCCAATCAATGTGTACCGCCTTCGAGCAGGGCAAGGTCGACCTCGATCGTCCTGGACCGCGGAAGCGGCTGGATAATGACCTCGGTGCCAGCCTCGATCAGGTCGACCAGCGCAGCCCGGTCTATGCTGTCCAGGAAGACACCGTTCACGAGCTCACTGGCGCCCTCTCGTGCGTGCGCCCCGCCAAGCTGCACGCGCACGAAGCGAGCCCCGGCAGCGAGCAGGCGCTCCATGATGCTGGCCCGCGCCACCACGACGACCAGACCATCCAGTTCGCCTTCGGTGGCCAGCACTGACAGGCGTGCAGGTGCACCGTCAACGTGCACAAAGTCGACCCCTACCTGCGGCGGAACGGCCAGGCGGTAGAGCTTCTGCTGCAGGGAATCGTCGGCCACGACATCGTCCACGAGCAGTATCCGGCGCGCATTCAGCTGCTCGCAGCAGCCGACCACGACCTGCCCGTGGATCAGGCGGTCGTCGATGCGCGCCAGCAATGGAGACCAGAGCGCCATCGGGGCCTCTCAGTTCAGGGGCTCGAGCAGGTTCACCGAGTTGAGGGCGCGGTCGAGGATCTTGTCCACGAGCTCGCGTCCGTCCATGGTATCACCGCTGCCAAGACAGGTGAGCACCATGGGCAGATTCACGCCGCCCAGAATCCATGTTCGTGTACGCCCGTCGGCCGCCAGGCGTGCTGCGATACCGCAACTGCCACCGCCGACATCGACGAGAATCAGCGTGTCAGAATCTTCGCTGCCGAGCCACTCACCGATGGCAGCGGCGAGACCGGTCGCATCGAAGGGATCATTGCTCAGGACATCCACTCCGACCGCGGCGCCATAGATGCGCGCCGCGCTGTCGAGCAGACACTGGCCCAGCTCACCGTGGGTGACCATCAGGACGCGCATCCGGACCTCCGCGCCTGGTCGCCAGGCGCTATTCGGTATCGTGGAGCAAGTAGCGGTTGGTCGAGCCGGAATCGGACATCGTCTTGATCAACTTGCGGTTGAAATCATCCGCCGAGTCGATTCCGTAGGTCTTGAGCATGAAATCTAGCGCAATGATCTCGGCAATGACAGTGTTGTTCTTGCCCGGGAAGATGGGCACGGTGACCTTGGGAATCGTGACGCCCAGGATCTCTGTGGTCTCGCGATCCAGCCCATGGCGATCATATTCCTTTGCGTCGTCCCACTCCTCCAGGCGCAGCTCGACCTCGATCCGTTTCTGCATGCGGATTGCACGCACACCGAACAGCGGAAATACATCGATCACGCCCAGGCCCCGAATCTCCATCAGATGCTCGACGTTGCTGCGACTGCGGCCCATCAGCACATCGTCGTCGCGACGCTTGATCATGACCAGGTCGTCGGCCACCAGGCGGTGACCGCGCTCCACGAGATCCAGGGCGGTCTCGCTCTTGCCGATACCGCTGCGACCGGTCACCAGCAGGCCCACGCCATAGACGTCGACCAGGGTCGCGTGCCTGTTCTCGGTCGGCGCAAAGAGTTCGCCGAGAACGCCACGCAGACCGGCTATGAGTTCATCCGTGGCAAGTGCGGCACGCGCGATGGGGACACCGGCCGATCGCGCCTCATCCAGGAAGGCAGCGCTGGGCAACAGGTCCTTGGCGATGAATATGCCACCCAGCCCCAACTCGAATACCCGACGCAAAGCCAGCCGTTCGGAGTCCGTGTCGAGAGTGGCGAGGTAGCCCAGTTCGGTTTCGCCGACAACCTGGATTCGCTCGGCGTGGAAGCCTGCGGTGTAGCCCATCAGCGCCATGCCTGGCCGATGGATGTCCTCGTGGTGAATTTCCGGATTGGAACTGGTGGACTCTACCAGCGTCTCAACTGCGGTGAAGGCCCGCAGATGCTCGACGATCTGATCGAGTCGGTATCCGCGGGCCACCGGATTCACTCCTCTGATTCATCCTGTGGAGTGTCACCTGGATTGTCACCTGGATTGTCACCTGGATTGTCACCGTGGATCGAGGCCTCCAGGGCTGCGGCCGACGATACTTCGCCACCGTGACCACGGCGCGCGTCGTTGCGCTTGTCCTTGTAGCGCCGCAGCTGCTTTTCGAGAACCGCAACGGCCTTGTCTACCGAGTTGAGCATGTCCCCACTGGAGGCCTTGCTGTGGAAGTCCTTACCCGGCACGTGCAAGTGGACCTCACAGACGTGGTCCACATGCTCACCGGTCAACGTGAAGCGCAGTCGATCGATGTCGGCGAACTTCAGCAGCTTCTGCGAGCGCTCCTCGATCGTGTTGCGCACGCGTTTGCTCGGTTCATAGTTCCTGGACTGGATATCGAATTGCACGCGGACCCTCCAGCGGTTGGTGGATTGGATGTATCGCGCTGACGCGCGGTCCGGCTGCATGCACGCTGCGGGGTCGAAGCCCGGACAGGGTGCACTATTCAGGACTGATCAGGGACTGACGTCCCGGTCAGCTGTCTCAACTGTACTGCTTCAGGCCCTCGCCCGACAACCGGAAACGGACTCCGTCGGCCCGCGCGGCTAATAGCTCTTGCGCATCCGCGCCGGCAGGATGCCAAGCTGCTCGCGGTACTTTGCCACGGTCCGCCGGGCAATGTTCAGGCCATCGGACTTGAGCATATCCACGATCTTCTGGTCCGACAGCGGACGCGACTTGTCCTCGTGACTGATGATCTTTGAAATCCGCGTCTTGGCCGCCTTCGATGACATGCTGTCGCCATCGTCGGTATCCAGCGATGAACTGAAGAAGTACTTGAGCTCGAACACGCCGCGTGGTGTCTGCACGTACTTGTTGGTCGTCACGCGACTGACCGTGGACTCGTGCATGCCGATCTGCGTGGCCACCTGTTGCAGCGTGAGCGGCTTGAGTGCGACCTGTCCCTTGTCAAAGAAGTCGCGCTGCTCTTCCACAATACACTGCATGACCTTGACGATTGTACGACGGCGTTGCTCGATCGTCTGAATGAGCCACTTGGCCGAGTTGAGCTTGCCCAGGATGAACTCGCGCGTCGCGCTGTCGCGCTGCCCCTTGCTCCTGTTGAGCTCCTCGACATAGGCCTGGCTGATCCGCAAGCGCGGGATGTTCGAGTCGTTGAGGTAGACCACGTACTCGCCGTCCACCTTGTCGACAACCAGGTCCGGCGTGACATAGCGCGCCTCGTTGCCGAGCGTGGACAGTCCCGGGCGCGGGTCGAGGTGACCGATTTCCTCGGCCATGTCCTGGACCTCGCGCGGTGACACCTTCAAGTCGCGGGCGATCTCTGCGAACTTGCGGTTCTTCAGCGCATCGAAGTGGTCGCGGATGATCTCGGCCATCAGCGTGTCGTCCTGCTTGCGCGCCTGGAGCTGCAGCAGCAGTGCCTCCTGCAGGTTGCGCGCGCCGATTCCCGGCGGATCAAAGGCCTGGATCACATCGAGCACGGTCTGCACGCGAGGCTCATCAACCTCGAACACACGCCCGACCTCTTCGAGATCCACGACGAGAAACCCGTCCGGGTTCAGATTACCAATCAGGTACTCGCCGATCTGCATGTCGAGCTGGTCATCGACTGCCAGGTGCAGCTGCGTGACGAGCTGGTCGACACCATTCTCCGGCGCCACCGCAACACGCTCAAATCGTTCGTCAAGATCTTCGCGCTCGGGCTCCCAGCCCATGACCTTGAAGGAATCGTCGAGGTATTCGTCGAGTTCGAAGTTCTCGGTCGGCGACTCCTCGTTACTCTCGGCCGGCTCGTCACCCGACTCGTCACCCGGCTCCACCTCGCTGCTGGATTCCTGCTCGGTCTCTTCTTCCTCTTCCTCCCCATATTCGACTTCTTCCAGCAGGGGATTCTGCATGATCTCCTGCTTGAGTATGTGCTCGAGTTCCAGCGTGGGGACCTGGAGGAGTTTGAGCGCCTGCTGCAGCTTTGGCGTCATCACCAGGCGCTGCTGCATCGATGTTCTGAGCTGGAACTTCATATCCATTGACGGTGCCCTTCCTAGGATCGCTCGAGCCGGAAACCGTCGCCGAGGTAGACGCTGCGCGCCTGGTCATTCTCGACGATTTCCTCCGGCGTCCCCGACACCACGATCCTGCCTTCATGCAGGATGTAGGCGCGGTCGGTGATGCGGAGGGTCTCCTGCACGTTGTGGTCGGTGATGAGAACCCCAAGGCCGCGGTCGGTCAGGTTCTGGACGATGCCCTGGATGTCCTGAACCGCGATGGGGTCGATACCCGCGAAGGGCTCGTCGAGCAGGATGAACGCCGGATCATTGGCGAGGGTACGCGCGATCTCCACGCGGCGACGTTCGCCGCCCGAGAGCTGATATCCACGGCTCTTGCGAAGGTGGTTCACGCCAAGGTCCTCGAGGAGTTGATCACACTGGGCTTCCTGTTCCTGGCGACTCATCTTGCGCATCTCCAGGATGGCCCTGACGTTCTGCTCGACGGTCATGCGCCGGAACACCGACGCCTCCTGGGGCAGATAGCCCACGCCCTCTCTCGCACGCTTGTACATGGGCAGATTCGAGATGTCGGTGTCGTCCAGAAAGATCTGGCCCGACGCCGGCCTGATGAAGCCCACAAGCATGTAAAAGGTCGTGGTCTTGCCCGCGCCGTTCGGCCCGAGCAGCCCCACCACTTCCCCGGTTCGCACGGACAGGGAGACCCCGTCGACGACCCTTCGGGAACGGTAGACCTTCACGAGGTCAGAACCGGAAAGCGACTTCCGTGCCATGGAAGAAATTACCGCCCTTCTTGCCCTTCGGATGCCTTGTTGCCCGGCAGATCGCCTTCGAACTGCCGCTGGATCTCGACATTGGTCAGTTCCGGATCGGCGTCCATACCGTAGCCGGTCAGAATCTGGTCGTCGCGCGTGAACTTCACGAACTCCTCTATCGGCGCGTGAATCAGTCGCTGTTCCGGGTCCCAGTGCAGGACCTCGGACTCGAGCTGGTCGCCATCGCTGTTGACCACGATCACGTTGCCGCGCGCGGTCGTGAACTCGGTCACCTGGTCCACCTCCGCCGACTGCGCCGTGAGCACGGCCACTCGCTCACCCTGCTCGTAGAAATGCATGCGGACACCGTACAGCAGCATCGTGTCCTCGCCCGGATAGCTCTCGGCCTGATCTCCCCAGAGTTCCCAGACCGGCACACCGGCACGGGTCTGTCGCGTGTGGTAGCTCTCGGTGATCTGTTCGGGCATCTGCGGAGTAATCTCGGAGACTTCCACCTTATCGTCCCCACCACACGCTGCAATGATCAGCAGCAGCGTCAACGGCCAGGCGCGCTTCAGTCCTCGTCGTATCGATCGTGGAACCACGTCCACTCCTCCGGGCTGCGAAGGATCAAATCCTCCAGCGCCCCGTTGCACCGGGCGGCGTCCACGTTCTCATCCCCGGTCGGGATGATCGGCTCGCCGAGCCCGATCTGGTGTCCCTGACCCACGCGCCGGATGCCCAGCGGCAGGATCGTAGCTCGTGCCGCCCTGGCCAGACGGGCCGGGCCGGTCGTCGTCGGCGCCGGGTAACCGAACCACGGCGCTATGGTCGATGCCCCGCGCGGGCGATGATCGGCAAGCACCGCCAGACAACCACCGCGTGCCAGCCATCGTGCCGCCGCCGCGACCTCGCGGTCGCGATCGAAACAACGAATCTGGCGCAGCTCCCGTTCCCGCCTCAACCAGGCCCCGAGCGGCGCGTTGTGCGGGTCGGCCGTGATCGCACCAAACTCCTCCGTCACCTCAACAACGGCAGGCCCGACGAGTTCCCAGGCCCCGGCATGTGCCATCAGCAGCAGCACCGGCCCCCGGTCCAGCATTCCACGCAGCAGTGTGCGCCCGTCACCCGCGAAGGCAACCGGCGCATCAGCCCTGATCATGTCCAGGAGATTGTCAGCGAGCCGCAGCAACGAAGAGCGCCACAGCACGTCACGAGCGCTGTCGTCGAGTTCGGGCAGGGCGAGGGCAATCTGCCGCCCCGCGATCCTGCGTTCCGTTCGAAGGCAGCACCAGGCTATCCTTGCCAGACCGTGCAGGATCCGGCGCGCGGCCGCAACCGGCAGCCGCCGCAGGATCCCCACGAGGCCCCGCACCAGAAGCAGAAAGCCCCAACGTCGCCAGCGACGCACCGGATCAGGCAAGCTCATGCGGGAGCTCTATTGATCAGGGCGAACTCGGACAATTCCATGGTCTGAGGTACATACGGTGTGCGGAGGCGCGCTGTCAAGCAAGGATGGTGCCAAGAGCCTCAGCTGCGGATCCCGGCCCTCAGGATGTCGTGGATGTGCAGAATCCCGACGGGCCGATCCCCCTCCAGCACCACCACTTGCATGATCGGTCCCGGCTGGTTGGACTCCATGCGCCGCAGGGCAGAGCGGGCCAGGCAGTCGGCCGGCACCGTGACCGGGCTCGTGGACATCAGGTCGGCCACGGGCAGATCCAGAGGTGCATCGTGTTCGAGTAGCGCGCGTCGAAAATCGCCGTCCGAGATGAAGCCGGCCAGCGACCCGTCCGCCGTCAGGACACAGGTGCAGCCCAGGCGCTTGCCGGAGATCTCGACCGCGGCATCGCGCAAACACGCATCGACGCTGATTGCCGGAATGCCATCACCAGTGTGCATCAGTTCGGCAACGGTCATGCGCAGGCCTCGTCCCAGCGCACCGCTCGGGTGCAGCAGCGCAAAATCCTCGCGTTGAAAACCGCGCGTCTGCAACAGGCTCATGGCCAGGGCATCACCCGCCGCCATGGCCAACGTAGTGCTGGTCGTCGGCGAGAGCCCCAGCGGGCAGGCCTCACGTTGCATCGGCGTGTGCAGGAAGATATCCGCCCGACGCGCGAGTTCGCTGTCGTCACCAGCCCCCAGTCCGATGCTGCGCACTCCGTGCGCGCCCAGCGACGAGACCAGCGCCAGGACCTCCTCATTGCCGCCACTGCGGCTCACGACAATCAGGATGTCATCGCGGGTAGCTATGCCCAGATCGCCGTGCAATGCCTCCACCGGGTGCACGAAGAATGCAGGCGTGCCAGTACCGGTCAGCGTCGCGGCGATCTTGCGCGCCACGATGCCGCTCTTGCCCAGGCCAGAAACGAGGATGCGCCCCTTGCAGTCGGCCATCCAGCGCACCGCCTCCACCCAGTCGTCGTCCAGGCTCGCCGCCAGCGCCGTGAGCGCCTTGCCTTCCTCGCCCAGCACGCGACGCAGGGCAGACATGACCTGTTCATGATCGCCGAGGTCCAGGCGGTCGTTCATTCCTGCCCCCCCAACTCGAAGCGTTCCTCGATCGCTGACCACTCGCCGCGCGAACGCAGGATGATCTCGCAAACCTCGCGTACTGCGCCCCTGCCGCCGCCAGCCTGACAGACAAGATCGGCGACCGCGCGCACTCGCTGGTCAGCGTCAGCCGGAGCAGCAGAAAATCCAGCCCGCCGGAGCATCGGCACATCGACGAGGTCGTCACCCATTGCGGCAACCTGGGATGGATCGACCAGCCAGCCCTCGCAGACCTGGGCCAGGGCCTGTGCCTTGTCCATACGTCGGAAGTGGATCGTCCGGACCCCAAGCTCGACCAGCCGTTCCTCGATCAGTTCACTGGAGCGCCCGCTGATCACCGCAATCGGCACACCGGCATCGCGCAGCAAGGCCATGCCCATGCCATCGCGCGCGCTCATGACTTTCTGGACCTCACCAGCAGCGGAAAAGTGCAGACTGGCGTCGGTGAGCACGCCATCGATGTCCAGGACCAGGCCCTGCACGGCAAAGTCCGGCACACCGTTCACGCCCGCTCCCCGGCTCGTGCCTCACGCGTGCGACGGTGCAGGTCGACGGCGAGCGGCAACCAGTCCCGCACCGACTCCAGCGGCAACTGCGTCGAAGCATCCGAGTGTGCCCGCGCCGGTTCCGGGTGGACTTCCAGGAACAGGCCGTCGACACCTGCCGCACAGCCGGCCCGCGCCATCATCGGCGCGAGATCAGGCGTGCCACCGGAGACCGCGCCCTGTCCGCTCGGCCTTTGCAGGGAATGCGTCACGTCGAAGATCCACGGCCAACCGAGATCGCGCGCCACGGCAAAGCCGCGAAAATCCACTACCAGGTCGTGGTAGCCGAAGGTAGTGCCGCGTTCGGTAAACAGGATCCGTTCGCCGCCGGCCGCCTCGATCTTGCCCGCCACATGCTCGAGATCCTCGGGCGCCAGGAACTGGCCCTTCTTGACGTTGACCACACAACCACTGCGCGCTGCCGCTTCCAACAGACGAGACTGGCGCGACAGAAAGGCGGGGATCTGCACGATGTCGATTCCGGCATCGGCCGCTGCCCGGATCTCCTCCTCGACATGCACGTCAGTGAGTACGGGGCAGGAAAACTCGCTCGCTATGTCCTGCAACATGCGCAGGCCGGTCTCCGCGCCCGGGCCACGGGGGCTGGACGAACGGGTGCGGTTGTCCTTGAGAAAGCTGGCCTTGAACACGTAGTTCACGCCGAGTTCGCGCGCCAGCCTGGACATCTGCTCGGCCACGGCAAACATCTCGTCGCGGTCCTCGAGCACGCAGGGGCCGGCAATCAGCAGTAGCTCTTCGCCCTGCCCCACGCGGAAATCGGAGATCTTGAAGCCGCGCGCTGGCGCCACCTCAGTTGCCCTCTGCCTTGGTGGCTACCGACTCGCGGTCGATGTTACGCTTGGCGGCGGCCGCAATAAGACCATCAAAAAGCGGGTGCACGCGCTCGGGACGACTGCGCAACTCCGGGTGGAACTGCACGGCGATGAAGAAGGGGTGCTCCTTGAGCTCGATGATCTCCACCAGCAAGTCGTCCGGCGAGGTGCCGCTGAACTCCATGCCCGCCGCTGCCAGCTGCTCACGGTAGTTGTTGTTCACCTCGTAGCGATGGCGATGGCGCTCGTGGATGAGATCCGTCGCGTAGAGTTCGCGCGCCAGCGAACCTTCGGCCAGCTTGCAGGGGTAGGCGCCAAGCCGCATGGTGCCACCGAGGTCCTCGATGCCTTCCTGCTCGCTCATCAGGGCGATGACCGGATCGGCGCAATCGCCATCGAACTCCGTCGAGTTGGCCTTGAGCAGGCCCAACCTGGTGCGCGAAAACTCGATGACCGCCATCTGCAGGCCCAGGCAGATGCCCAGGAATGGCAGCCCCTGTTCGCGCGCGTAACGCACCGCAGCAATCTTGCCCTCGGTGCCACGCTCGCCGAAACCACCAGGGATCAGCAAGCCGTCGACGCGGGAAAGGTGCACGGCCGGGCCATCGTCGGCCACATCCTCCGCGCTCACCCAGTCGATCTCGACACTCACGCCATTGCTCACTCCGGCGTGGATGAAGCTCTCGATGATCGACTTGTAGGCGTCTTTCAATCCCGTGTACTTGCCGACCAGCGCGATTCGCACCGTGCCCTCGGCGTTGTAGATCCCGTCGACGATCTTGGCCCAGTTCGTGAGGTCGATGTTGCCGGCCTTCAAGGCAAGCTGCTCCATCACGATGTCATCCATCTTCTGGTCGCGCAGGCGTAGCGGTACCTCGTAGATCGACTCGACATCGGCGGCGTCGATCACGCACTCCTCAGGGACGCTGCAGAAGAGCGCGATCTTGCGCCGCACCTCCTGCGGCAGGCCTTCCTCACAGCGGCAGACCAGGATATCCGGCTGGATGCCGATACCGCGCATCTCGCGTACGGAATGCTGGGTGGGCTTGGTCTTCAGCTCGCCGGCCGTCTTGATCCACGGCACCAGTGTGAGGTGGATGTTAATGCAGCGCTCGCGCCCGAGTTCCAGGCGCATCTGGCGAATGGCCTCCACGAAGGGCAGCGACTCGATATCGCCGACGGTGCCACCGATCTCCGTGATCACCACGTCGACAGGGTTGTCGGGGTCGGCCTTCAGGGCCGAGAGCTTGAAGCGGTGCTTGATCTCGTCGGTCACGTGCGGGATCACCTGGACAGTGCGGCCGAGGTACTCACCACGTCGCTCGCGGCTGAGGATCGTGTCGTAGACCTGGCCGGTCGTGACGTTGTTGATCTGGCCGAGGTCCTGGTCGAGAAAGCGCTCGTAGTGGCCGAGGTCGAGATCCGTTTCAGCCCCGTCATTGGTGACGAAGACCTCGCCATGCTGGAAGGGGCTCATGGTGCCCGGATCGACGTTCAGGTAGGGGTCGAACTTCTGCAGCACGACGTGCAGGCCGCGCGCTTTCAGCAGCATCCCCAGCGACGAAGTCGCGATGCCCTTGCCGAGCGATGAGACCACGCCGCCAGTCACGAAGATGTATCGGGTGTCCGCGTGCGCCTTGCGGGCCGCGTCGCTGTTCTCGCCTGCACTCAAGATCCTGCTCCTTGGTCCGCCGGGATCGTCCGGGTCATCGAGATTGTCGGGATCACCGGATTCGTCGGGCTCCTACGAGCCCGAAGCCGGCCCGGGCGGCATCCTACACCTGCCGCCCCGAGCGCGCCAGCAGGGCCTCGCAGCGCGCCAGATCCTCGGGCGTATCCACTCCGGGCGCCACGCTCGTGGCGATCTCCACATGCATCCGCCCGCCGTGCTCGAGAAAGCGCAGCTGCTCCAGGCCCTCGTGCTGCTCGAGGCGACTCACCGCGCGCGCGACGAAGTCCTCGAAGGCAGGACGGCGCCATGCGTACACGCCTACATGCCGCAGCCAGGCAGAGTCGCCATCCCGGCCCGGATGTGAGGCTGGAATCGGCGCGCGCGAGAAATACAATGCGTAGCCCGCGGCATCACACACCACCTTCACGACATTGCGGTCCTCGATGTCGCCGGAGCCGGCAACCGCCAGGGTGGCCGCCATGGCGTCGCTCTCCTTCAGCGCCAGCACGAGCTGATCCAGCGCCGCGGGATCAACCAGCGGCTCGTCGCCCTGGACGTTCAGGATGATCGGGGCCGGACGGCCTGTGATAGCCTCGGCGATGCGGTCTGAACCGCTCGGGTGGTCCGGGCGGGTCATCACGGCCTCGTGCCCGGAATCCCGCACCACCTCGGCGATGCGTTCGTCATCGGTGGCTACCAGGCAGGCGTCGACCTGACGCGCCCGGCTGACGCGGTCCAGTACATGGAGGATGACGGGACGGCCGGCCAGGGGGGCAAGGACTTTGCCGGGGAAGCGCGAGCTGCTCCAGCGGGCGGGAATCACGGCCAGCGTAGCCGTCATCTCGTCCATGCGCTTCCTGCCCTGCGGGCTCTCGGGATCGTGGGATCGTGGGATCGTGCGGGCCAATACGCGAATCGCCCGCCAGGGGCGGGCGATTGTATGATTCTCCAGGCTACTCGGCCGGGACGATATGCACGCGGCGTCGATCTCGACCCCAGCGTTCAAACTTTACTTCGCCGCTCACCTTCGCGAACAGGGTGTAGTCGTTACCCGTGCCCACGTTGTTGCCGGGGTGGATCCTGGTGCCGCGCTGGCGAACTATGATGCTGCCCGCGCTGACTGTCTCGCCACCGTAGGCCTTCACGCCGAGCATCTTGGGCTTGCTGTCGCGCCCGTTGCGGCTGGAGCCTACACCCTTCTTGTGTGCCATGGCTGGTCTTCCTTAGGTGCGCTCAGGCCTGGATGGCCGTGATGCGAAGCTGGGTGAAATGCTGGCGGTGTCCCTTGGTGCGACGGTAGGTCTTGCGTCGCTTCATCTTGAACACCCGGATCTTGCGGTCGCGGCCATGCTCGACGATCTCGGCCAGAACCTTGGCCCCGTCCACAGTGGGTGTGCCCACCTTGACGTCGTCACCGCCCACGAGCAGGACCTGATCGAACTCCACGCTCGAGCCGACCTCGTCGGCGAGCAGCGGAACCTTGATGACGTCGTTCTCGTGCACCCGCATCTGCTTGCCGGCGATCTGAACGACTGCGCTGCGCTCACTCATGACTGACCTTACCTCTGACCTTATTCTTCTGTAGCGACCTGAATGGAAGGGCCTTCGGGCCCAAACAGCCGCCAACGTTCGCACGACCGCGAGCGGCCGCGCACAGACGGCCCAATCTACTAGCGCCTCCCCAATCCGTCAAGGCGACCGGAATCGGGTCACGAACTGCCATCGGGGCCGTTTGACGCCCGCAGTCGCCTTGACTTGATTCTTCGCACCCCCACGGCCCGCCCCCGGCCACCGGGGGCTGGCCGGGACCCGCCCGGGCTCCAGCATGCCACGCCCTGCCCAGCGCCCAGATCAGGGAGATCTCCACCATGAGCGAAGTCCGCAAGTCCATCGTCATCGGCTCGGGCCCGGCCGGCCTCACCGCAGCGCTCTACCTGGCCCGCGCGAACCTCGCCCCGCTGGTCTTCGAGGGGCAGCAGCCCGGCGGCCAGCTGACCATCACCACCGAGGTGGAGAATTTCCCCGGGTTCGTGGACGGGATCCAGGGGCCCGAGCTCATGGACATCATCCGCAAGCAAGCACAGCGTTTCGGTGCCGAGAGCGTATTCCGCACCGTCACAGCGGTAGACCTGGACGCAACACCATTTGTGGTCACCCTCGACAACGGCGACACCGTGCAGGCTCACTGCGTGGTCATCTCCACCGGCAGCTCGGCCCGCTGGCTCGGGTTGGAAGGCGAGACCCGGCTGCAGGGCAAAGGCGTCTCGGCCTGTGCGACCTGCGACGGATTCTTCTTCAAGCAAGAGGAAGTGGTCGTGGTCGGCGGTGGTGACACCGCGCTCGAAGAGGCCCTGTTCCTGACCAAGTTCGCGAGCAAGGTCACGGTGATTCACCGTCGTGACGAGTTGCGCGCCAGCAAGGTCATGCAGGATCGTGCCTTCGCCAACGACAAGGTCCACTTCGAGTGGAACTCTCAGATCGTCGAGCTACAGGGCGAGACCGCCGTGACCGGTGTCAAGGTGGTCAACAAGGACGGGTCGGAGAAGGTAATCCCGGCCACGGGTTACTTCGCGGCAATCGGGCACTTGCCGAACACGGAGATCTTCAAGGGCAAGCTCGACATGGACAAGGCCGGCTACCTGGTCACCCATGATGACGTGCTGACGAAGGTCGAGGGTGTCTATGCCTGCGGTGACGTGCAGGACCACACCTACAGGCAGGCGATCACTGCCGCCGGCAGCGGTTGCATGGCCGCCATCCGGGCCGAGCGTTGGCTGGCCGAACGCGGCATCGAATAAGAGCGCCGGAACACCGCACACAAAAGGGGCGCCCTCCACCGGGCGCCCCTCGCTGTACTCGCTGTACTTGCTGTGCTTGCTGTGCTTGCCGTATCCATGGGCCCGTTCGACCACCGGCCCATGAGCAACCCCAGGGATTAAACCCAATCAGTCCCGAATCAGACTCAGAAACTCCATTCTTGTACTCGCCTGATCACGGAAGGCCCCGATCATCTCGCTGGTCACCGTCTCGCTGTTCTGCTTCTCCACACCGCGCATCATCATGCAGAGGTGCTGGGCTTTCATCACCACCGCGACTCCCTCCGGCTGCAGCAACTCCTGCAGGCAGGTGCCGATCTGCGTGGTCAGGTTCTCTTGCACCTGCAGGCGCCTGGAGAATACATCGACGACACGCGCCAGCTTGCTCAGGCCAAGGATCTTGCCCTTGGGCAGGTAGGCGACATGCGCGCGCCCGAAGAAGGGCAGCATGTGGTGCTCACACATCGAGTAGAAGTCGATATTCTTGACCAACACCATCTCGCGATTATCGCTTTCGAACACCGCGCCGTTGATCTCCTTCTGGAGATCCCGCTGGTATCCGTTGGTCAGGAAACGCAGCGATTCGTCCACGCGCTCGGGCGTCTTGCGCAGCCCCTCGCGATCGGGGTCCTCGCCCAGCTGCACGAGCATCTGGCGGATGAGATCTTGCATTATTTATCCTCGGGGCCGGAGGCGTCGAACGGTTCGGACGCATCAAAGTGATTGCGTGGAGTTTCGTAGACCCGCAGACGGGCCAGCCGCGCGGGCGCGGGTACATGCGGCCGGACCCAATCAAAGAATGCACGGGCCAGGTTCTCGCCCGTGCTGACACCCGGCAGGTCGACGAGATCATCCAGATTCCGGTGGTCGCAGCGGGACACCAGGTGTTCGTCGAGGACATGGTCGAGTTGCTCGCGTACCACGAGCAACCCGCTGACTGGATCGACCGGCCCTTCAAGCGTCACCTCGACCTCGTAGTTGTGGCCGTGACCGCCCTCGCGCGCGCACTTGCCATAGATACTCTGGTTCGCCGCGTCGTCCAGTTGCTCCGACCAGAGCCGGTGCGCGGCCTCGAAGCGAACGCGCCGGGTCAGGCGCAGGCGACTCACAGTTCGACCTCCGCGAAGAGCGTATCGCTCTCGTGCAGGCGCAAATGGCGCAGACTGACACCGATTGCGCCGAGCACTGGCTCGAGCATATCGACCAGCCAGAGCACAATATTCTCCGTGGTCGGAACCACGGCCGCGAAATGGTCGATATCGTGGTTGAGAAAACTGTGGTCCAGCTGATCGATGACCTGCTCGCGCAGGATGCGGTCGAGATCGGCCAGATTGATCACCATCCCGGTGATCGGGTCCACCGGCCCGCCCACCGTCACCTCCAGCCGGTAATTGTGACCGTGGCCATGCGGCCGGTGGCACTTGCCGAACAGGCGGGCATTCTCTTCCTCGCTCAACGCATCGCTGTGGTAGCGGTGTGCGGCACAGAAGTCGACCACACGCGTGACCCTGATTTCGCTCGTCGTCGACAAAGACATACTCCTTCAGGCGATCCTGATGCCTCCGTCGACATCGAGATTTGCTCCTGTGGTCCAGCCGGATTCATCGGATGCGAGGAACACAATCGCCCTCGCGACCTCCCCCGGTTGTCCGATACGGCCGAGCGGGTGCGCGGGGGCCATCGCCTGCGCTGCACCGGGCTCATGGATCGGCGTGTCCACCACACCGGGTGAGACTGAGTTGACGCGGATCGAATCCTCGGCCCACTCCAGGGCCAGGCAACGTCCGAGCATCTCCAGCGCGGCCTTCGATGCACAGTAGGCAGAGACTCCGGCCATCGCCTTGTGCGCCAGCGTGCTCAGCACATTGATCACCACGCCCGATCCCGATGCCTTCAAGTGCGGGTGGGCCAGCCGGCAGACGCGCCAGGGGGCGTGAAGATTGAGCTCGAAGTGATGCTGCCACGACCCTTCGCCATCCGCATCGCACTGCAGAACCGGGGATCCGGCGTACAGTGCCGCGTTGTTCACCAGCAGATCCAGGCGACCGAAGTGATCGACAGTACCCTCGACCACACGCCGCGCCGTGTCCGGCTCGGCCAGATCACCGGCAATGGCCAGGCCACTCTGGCCGAGATTCTCGATCGCTGCGGCCAGTAACTCTTCGCGACGACCGCAGACGACGACGCTGTAGCCACGCGCCGCCAGTTCGTGTGCCGTGGCGCGACCGATACCGGTACCGCCGCCCGTAATCAGGGCAACACGTTTACTCATGCGTCCGTTCCTTCCGCGCGCCCGGCGCCGGGATCGAGTTCACCGTTCGCGATCCGGTTGATGGTCTCGGGGTAGAGTTCGCACTCGGCCTCGAAGACGCGCGCAGCGAGGCTGTCCGGCGTGTCGTCGCTCAATACTGGCACACGCCACTGCGCCAGCACGCGACCGTGGTCGAATTCCCCATCGACCAGGTGCACGCTGCAACCGCTTTCTTCGTCGCCGTCGGCCAGTACTGCCTCGTGCACATGGTGTCCCCAGCAACCCTCGCCACCGTGCCGCGGCAAGAGCGCAGGGTGGATGTTCAGGATCGGCAGGCCCGCGAAGGCAGTGGTGTCCAGGAGGGCAAGGTATCCGGCGAGTACCACGAGATCGCAGTCGTGGCCAAGCACCCAGTCAGCCATCGCGCGGTCGCGCTGCACGCGGTCAGCGTGTGCTGAGAGGCGGAAACTTGACGACGGCACGCCGGCTTCTTCGGCGATCTGAAGCCCGCGCACTGCGCCGCGGTTGCTGGCCACGCAGGTCACCCGCGCCGCGAGGGTGCCATTGTCCTGCCAGTGGAGCAGGTTCTCCAGCGTGCGCCCCGTACCGCTGAGCAACACACCCAGGCGCAGCGGACGATCGACAGGACTCAAGGCTTCAACTCCATTCTCCACGCACCCTGTGCTTCCAGCAGTGCGATGATCTCCAGGCGCGAGGGGTCTGACCAGACCAGCTCGATCGGGTTGCGCCCGTCCAGTCGGCCGCGCACCGGGAACCAGGTCCGTCCCGAATCGCGCGTAAGAAAAAGCCAGTCCGGTGACTCCGCCCGCCCGCGCGTTGCAGCCACGACAGTGGCCGAGTCATCGGGATGGCGCAAGAGCTGCTGCACGTCGAGGTTGAACAACCCGGTGGAGCGCAGTTCCCACCTGCTGGCACCGGCCGGCAGCCGGTAGATTCCCCATCCAGTGGCAGCGAGCAATGACCCGTCACCTGTGCGCAGCAGGTCACGCAGATCGACCTCTGATTCGCCCGGCACCGGGCAACAGGAATCCAGCGTCGAACCATCGACCATGGGCAGACCAGCCGACAGCTGCTGCCACCGGTCCGTGGACGCTTCCAGCCAGAAGGCACCGCCCCTGAAGCCTGCCATCCAGGTTTGCCCCGTCGCGTCGCTCGCGAAGGCCTGCACCTGGCTGACCAATGGCAGCCCGGCCTCGGCCAGATAGCTGCCCGGCTCGCCCAGGCCGTCATGCACGCGCGCCCAGCTCAGGCCGCCATCCAGGCTACGATAAGGACCCTCGCCGTTGATGCCCCCGGCCCAGAACTGACGGCCATCGTCGAGTGTCGCCAGCGCGCTGACCGGGAAGGGCCCGCCAAAGAAACCCGGGTCGTAGCTGAAGAAGCCGTTGTTGCGGTCCGACCACACCGGGCTTGGCGGATCGGTGCGGTATACACCGAAGCTCGCCACGTACAGACCACCGCCCGGAGCCGGCCCGTAGAGGATTTCGCGTGGCGTCGAGGCACGCAGCGGTGCCCCGAGCGAGGCGAAGCCCTCCGGATCACCGACCGGTCCGGTGTAGATCTCGCCGCTGCGGAAGTGACCGACCGCCAGGACACTCCCGTCGACAGCGGCCGCGGACAGGTCGATCTCGACACCCATCCAGGGATCGACCGGCCCATTGCCAGCGAAGGAACTGCCATCGGCGAAGAGAACCCGTGCATCGCCTCCGGAACCGCTCACGTCGACCACGTCATCGCGGGGCAGGGCGACCGCAGCAGACACGACCGCGGGGCCGAAGCCGGTGGCCAGGGCCAGCGACCCGTCGCCCCTTCGCCCGACCAGTGCCCATCCCACTTCGCCCGAAAATGCCTCAAGCGCGGCAATCAGTACCGTCACACCCGGCCAGCTGACCCAGGCTACGTCCGCGAGTTCAATCCCCGACGCCGTGGCCACACAGATGCCACCCTGGCGAAAGGCAATGTCAAGAATCGCGGAGTCCGGCGTCAGCCCGGTCGCGCTCAACTCGGCCGACTCGTCCGCCGCAGCCCATACGGTCCAGGCTGCCGGCACGCCCGTCTCCACTGCAACAGCGAGGCGGCCCTCTGCATCCGCGCAAACGCCTGCCACTGCGAGCGGAGCACGCGGCATCAGACGTGCCTGCCAGGCCTCGTCGCCGATGGCACGCACGAATGCACGCGCGCCCTGAACGGCAATCCATGCACCCGACGCACCCCAGGCACCGGGCGGCGCGATCGAGATCGCATCGACCGTGACCAGTAACGCGTCGGGCCGATCCAGGCGTGCGAAGAACCGCCCGCCGTCTTCACTCACGACCAGCGCGTCCAAACCTGCGACGGCGCCACGGAAGAAAACCCTGCGGCCGGCATCGGCAGCGGTAAGTTCGCGTACGCCGCCCGCGCGTTCGCTCAGGTCCGGAGTGATGTACCCGCCGTGCGCCGGCGACCAGTCTGAAGGTGCGTCATGTACGAAATGGAAAAGGCCCGCGTCGCTACCCACGAATACTGCACCACCTGCGACGGCAAGCTGTGTACCCACTCGATCGGTACGCGGGCCGGCCACGGACTCACGCAGCACTGCCACCACGCTACCGCCATCGGGCGGAGCGGGGCCCAGGTTCTCGGAGCAGGCCCCGAGCAGCAGGCAGGACGCCAGAAGCGGATAGAATCTACGCGGCACGGTAACTCCGGGAGCAGGGTCCACGGATTATGACACGAATCCGCGGTCCTCCCGTCGGCCGACGAAGAGGAGGAAGATGGATGCCAGGGCGAGCAGCAGGAACAGGGGCCCGTCGCCGTAACGCGAGTAGAACGAGCCGCCTGGGCGTGGTGTGACGGCCATGGCGAAGCTTTCGCGCGTGAATAGCCCGGTCATGCCGTGCACACGGCCCGTAGGGTCGGCCACGAAGCTGATCCCGTTATTGGCCACCCGGACCAGAGGCACACGGTTTTCGGCCGCTCGCATGGCGGCCATCCAGCCGTGCTGGCGCGGCACGATGGTGTCGCCGAACCAGCCGTCGTTGGTCACGTTGACCAGCAGCGCAGCCCCGCCGGCCACGGCATCACGTGCAAAACGTGAGAAGATCGACTCGAAACAGACCATCACCGCGAAGCGGTGACCATCGACATCAAAGAGCGTGCGTTCGGTTCCCGGCACCCACTCTGCCTGTCCCATGTCGATGCGACCGAGGGCGGGGATCAGCGACTGGAAGGGCATCGTTTCGCCGAATGCCAGCAGGTGCATCTTGCGGTAGTTGCCGTGCAGACTGGAGTCCGGGCCCAGCAACAACACACTGTTGGAGGACTCGAGCTTGCCTTCGTCATCGATCTGCCGCTCGACGTAGCCGGTGAGAATGTAGCTGCCGGTCTCACGCGCCAGGCGAGCCAGACGCTCGTACTCCGGCCGGCGAGAGGGCAGGTCGTAGGTGAGCGCGGTTTCGGCCCACACGGTCAGGCGCGCACCTTCCAAAGCCACCGACTCGGTGCCCCGTGTGTAAGGTACGAAGGTCGAGTCGCGTCGCGCCGGGTTCCACTTGTCGTGCAGGTTGACGTTCGCCTGCACGACGCCAACCACTAGTTGCTCTTCTTCGGGCACGGGCGCGTCGAGATCGCGCATCACCGATGTACCGTAGACGAGCACCGAGGAAAAGAGCAGCAGCAGCGTGGTCGGAGCCCACATCCGGGCCAGGACCGTAGCACCGATGCGTGGGAACTCACCACGCGCACGCAGCCAGATCAAGGCGACGAGCAGGTTCACCCAGACCACGAAGAGGGTCACACCGAGTTCGCCGAAGACACCGGCCAGCTGCAGCACGGGCAGGATACGCAGTTGCGAGGTGCCCAGGCCCAGCCACGGGAATCCCAGATCACCAAACTGCCGCGCCCACTCGCCCAGCACCCAGACCGCGGGCAACCACCAGATTGCCCGGTTGCCGTGCCGGCCGCGGATCCGCGCCAGCACGCCGATCACTATGAAGTCGGGCAGTGTCGTGTAGAGCGTGAGCAGGATCAGCAGGAAGGGCAGCATCCAGCGCGGATTGAGTGGCGAGGCGTCACCGAGCAGGATCAGCCAGTGCAACTCGAGCAGGTGGCAGGTGATCCCGTAGGACAGGGCCAGCCAGCGCCAGCGCAGCGGGTCACCCTCACGCTGCCGGCGCGATGAGAAGAGCACCACCAGCATCGGCACCAGGGCCACCCACGCCAGGGGGCCGAACGGCAACGGTGGCTTGCTGAGCGCGGTGAGCAAGCCGCTCAGGGCGCCAGCGCGAACTTCACCAGAAGAAAAAACGGATCGCAGCATGCATCATCGCGCCGGCGGGATGGACATCACCCCTGCCGGCGCGACCGTACTCTAGGCGGAGGCCGCTCCGCTGTCGAGTGTGTGACGAGGGTCCTGCGGCTCCATCAGGCCATGCGCCCGCAGCTTGCGGTAGAGCCCCTGACGCGACATGCGCAGCTGGCGGGCAGCCTCGGTTTTGTTGCCGTCGGCGTCGTTGAGCGCCCGTTCGATCAGCGAACACTCGAAACGCCGCACGGCCTCGCGCAGCGAAACCAGGCCGGAAGCGGCCACCGCACGCGACTGCTGGCGGGCCAGAGGGGCCCAGCTGGGCGGGGCCAGGGCCCTGGCCAGGGCGTCCATCCCGGTACGCGCGACCCAGCGCCGCCGCTCGCCCGGGTCTTCAGCGCGCTCAAAGTGAGCCACGAAGAAGACGCTGGGCAACCGGTCGGCAGGGAAGGGCCAGGCCTCGATGCGCCAGCAACCCCAGCGCCTGAGACGCCGGTTCCAGGCTGGCCGGCCGCGGTCGGCCGAGATCGCGCAGGGCGTGCCCTGGCGCATGACTTCCTCCAGGACGGCCAGGGAGATCCTGTCCTCCTGCTCTGGTTGTGATTTCTCGCCACCTGCGGCTGTGGCCACCGCGAGAACCTCGTAGACACGTTCCGCACTGCGAGCGGCCGAGAGCCGCCGTGCAACACCGATGCGCTCGGCACCGAGGGACTGGCGAATCGACTCGAGACGGGCGCCGACACGTTCACGGTCGACGCCGGACGAAAGGCCAGAAGAAGGGCCAGAAGAAGGGACAATTGACGGGTGTGCTTTCATGGGGCCACCAGAGGCGTGGGACTGAGGCCCTCGCAAACGGCGTACCCGAAGCGGACACGATCAAACTCTGTTGACGGCCTTTGACGCGGCGGCCGCTGTCCCGGATTCCGGACACGAAAAAGGGGCGCTGCTCGTGATTGCAGCGCCCCTGGTGTGTCAGGCAACGGATTCAGTGGTTGTCCCGATTACGGGACAACAAACAACTCAAAGACCGCGATGTTCGTTCAGAAACCGCACGGTCTCGCCGCCGGCCCGCGCCACGACCTTGCCGATGCGCACGGGCGGCTCCGCCAGCCCGGCCAGCGCGGACTCGTCCACGTCGGCAGCGAAGGCGATCATCCCGATACCGAGGTTGAATACACGCCGCATCTCGTCGACGTCGACCGGGCCGCGACTGGCGATGAGGCGGAAGATCGGCAGGACCTCCCACGCTGAGGCGTCGATCTCCGCCGCCAGCCCCTCGGGCAGGATACGCGGGATGTTGTCGGTGAAACCGCCACCGGTGATGTGGCAGAGCGCTGCCAGGTCCGCGTGGGGCCAGAAGTCATTCACCTGGCCGAGATAGCTGCGGTGCACCGCGAGCAGTGCTTCAGCCAGCGTACAACCCAGGTCGCCGGGGTCCTGGTGCAGGTCGAGCGCGTTGTCGCCCTCGGTGAGGACACGCCGCGCCAGGCTGAAGCCGTTGGTGTGCAGCCCACTCGAAGTCCAGGCCCACAGGTCCATCCCCTCGCGCACTCGCTCCGGCCCCAGGCGCCGGTCTTCGGTGACATGCCCGATGATGCATCCGGCGAGATCGAAGTCATCATTCGAGTAGATGCCGGGCATCTCCGCTGTCTCGCCACCGATCAACGCGCAGGAGTTCTCGCGACAGGCCTGGGCCATGCCCTCTACAACCGAGACGAAGCCCTCCTGGTCGAGCTTGCCCGCCGCATAGTAGTCGAGGAAGAACCAGGGACGCGCACCCTGCACGAGGATGTCGTTGACCGAGTGGTTCACCAGATCCGAACCCACACTGCCGACAGCGCCCGCGGCCAGTGCGACCTTGAGCTTGGTGCCCACACCATCGATTGAAGAGACCAGATAACCGCCGTCACCGGGCAAGCGATAGAGCCCGCCAAAGGCACCGACCTCTGATGCTACATCCTCGCCCCAGGTGGAACGGATGGCTTCCTTCGCGCGAGCGAGGGCGCGCGAGGCAGCGTCGATATCGACTCCGCTATCCTTGTATTTCATGGCGGCCGCAGTGTAGGGGTGGCTCCGGCCAACGGCAAGCCCGGGCCTCAGGCCGCCTGTGTCTGGTCGCGCCGGAGCAGCCGGGCCCGCTTGCGTGCCGATTCCTCGGCTGCCTTGCGCAGGATTTCCTGGATCTTAAGGGCCGCGCCGTCACTCTGCTCGATGATCTCGAACTCCCCGTCCCGGACCATCTGCTCGAAGACATCCGCCACCGGGATCTCGAACTGGGTGCCCTTGAAGCGCAGGATTTCCTCGAGACACTGCTCGAGCGTGAGCGCCGCACGGTAGGGCCGGTTCGAGCACATCGCATCGACGGCGTCGCAGAGGTTCAGTATGTGGCTGCCGAGCGAGATCTCATCTCCCACCAGGCCATCGGGATAACCCTGGCCATCCGGGCGTTCGTGGTGGTGGCGCACCAGGTCGGCCGCGCCCTTGAGGAAGTCCATCTGCTCGACGATCTCGCCGCCGATTGCCGGGTGCGCTGCGAGGATGTCGAATTCTTCCTTGGAGAGACGCGCCGGCTTGCAGACGATGTCGTTGGAGATCGCGATCTTGCCGATGTCATGCAGCATGCCGGCGTACTCCAGCGTCTCCAGTTCCTGCGAGGACATGCGCATGCGACGGCCGATGCGCACGGCGTACTGGGCCACCCTGTAGCTGTGCCCGTGTGTGTAGGGCTCGTCGGCTTCGAGTGCGGTACTCAACGCGGCGACCGTACTCTTGTAGGCGCGACGCATGTCCTCGAACAGGCGATGCGCCTGGTAGACCACGTAGAGCGGAATGCCAAAGAGCACCAGCGACCACAGACCCGCGAACTCGTAGGAGAACACGAAGAAGGCCGCGAGTGGCGTGGAGAGCAGGCCACTGAGGAAGTGCCAGCCGAAGACCTCGCCCATCACGTCGGAAATACGCTGGCCCGAACTGAGCGCGATCACCACGCCGGTAACGAGCAGGTTCAGGCCGGAAAAGAGCAGCAGCGATACCAGTGCGGGCAGCAAGAAGATTGGTGTCGTAAGGTCCCCGCTCCCGGGCAGCAGCTTGTACACCATGCCCGCGACCCCGGCCGCCAGCCCGCTCGAACAGGCATTGAAAATCACGCGGATCGGCGACTGGCGCCGGATCACACCGTCGCCCAACGGCACTACTACGAGTTCGACGAGCATCACCCATGCGGGCCCGAAGAGAATCCAGATTGCCAGGTCGACCGTGGCTGAGGGAATCCAGCGGGCGCCGATCGAGGTCCTGACTTCGAAGAATTCAGTAGCCAGCATGAAGAGCGCGAAGAGGCCGACTGGCAGCAGTTCGTGCTCCATCAGCGGCCAGCGCACCAAGCTCTCTCGTAACAGCAAGGCCATCGTGACAGCGACAGCTATCACGTAGATATGAACCGAAAACGAGCGTTTGGTGACCATCGGAGTGCTTGCTGCCGGAACCGGCCGAAAGGAATACTACCACTTAATCTTCGTGCCCATATTCACGGCATCGAACAGCATCTCCATGAAGGTCATTGGTATCACCTCACTAGGTGTTGGATTTGCCGTCATCGCTCCGCTGGGTGCGACGGCAGTGAGGCTCCGCTCCGCTGATCTTCAGGTTGTGATGTGTGGCTTGCTTCCTTCCGGCCGGCCCCAGTCCCTTCTGCCCGGGCTCAAGCCCGGGCCCTGGATTGCGCCGAGAACGCCGCGAGTTCGCGGAACCGGGCCCTGCCGAGCGGCCGGTTGATCGCGTCCAGCGTGGCGTAGACCGCTGAGTCGTACAGCGATCCATGCTGAAGGCAGGCGCCGACCAGCCTCTGCAGGTGGCGGCCCTCACCGAAGTCGACGCAGGCTACCACGGCAGGCGCGCCGGTCAAATCGACGATCTTCAGCTCCCGTAACTGTGCTTCATAGCCGGGTTGGAGCAAGTTACGCACCGATTCGAGGGTTGCGCGGGCCACCAGCGTGGCGCAACCGACCGGTTCCTGTGCAGGTCCGCTGGCCCGCCCAGGGAGGCCCTCGTAGGCGCCGATGGCCAACTCGACCTCTACGGTGAAGGCACCACCACGCGTCGTGCTGTGCACTGCGGCCAGCCTGACGCGCTCCTCGTCGTCCTGGAGCGAGAGCACTGCGAGCTCGGCCCGGTCATCGGAAGGAACGACCGGTTGCACTGGAGGATTCTGATCAACGCCCGGAGGCTGACGGTTGTCAAAGAGTGCGGCTGGCGAATCCAGGGCCGCGACACCGATCTTGCGATGATCGATGTCGACCCCTTCCTGCCGGAAGAGGATTTCAGCATCCCGGACGATTTTCTGTGGTGGGCGCCCGCGGTCGGCCACGATATCGACGGCATCGATTTCACCGGTGCTGCCGGTGCGAATCGCGGCCACCTCCACATTTGCGATGCGGGCCAGCCTGAGCTCCAGCTGAGCCAGCTGGTCTGGTTTCAGTACCATGTCCCATCCCCCCAATTGTTGCGCTGAAGATGCAAGTCGGGAGAAACCTTAGCACACCGCTCAGGCGAAGGGCCACGCAGAGATCCTGCGCAGAACCTCGCGCCTGGCGTCGATCTCCTGCTCAGGCAGCTTCACGAGGCGGTCCGGACCAAATTCCTCGGTTGTGAAACTGGCCGTCACAGTGCCCTGGACCATGGCCTGTCGCAGCGTCTCGGCAGAGGCATCGCCGCTGCGCGCAACGTGCCCCAGGAAACCACCGGCAAAGGCATCCCCGGCGCCGGTCGGGTCCACCACCGACTCCAGGAGCACGGTCGGCTGCACGTACGGTTCATTACCATCAGCGAAGAGCACGGCGCCATGCTCACCCTTCTTTACCACGACGCTCTTTGGACCCATGGCCTTGAGCGCCCGCACCGCAGAAGAGATGTTGCCTTCACCACTGAGCTGCATGGCTTCTTCGTCGTTGAGGAAGAGCAGGTCAATGCAGCCAAGCGCCTTGACCAGGTCATCGCGCGCGATGTCGATCCAGAGGTTCATGGTGTCCAGGGCGGTGAAGCGCGGCGCGTCGACCTGCTCCAGGACCTCCATCTGCAGGGCCGGATGAATGTTGGCGAGGAAGACGACTTCGCTGCTGCGGTAGCTGTCGGGAAGCTTCGGGTGGAAGTCCTCAAACACATTCAGCTCCGTGAACAGCGTGTCGCGCCGATTCATGTCCTCGTGGTATCGCCCGCCCCAGCGGAAGGTCTGACCCTCGACCACTTCCAGCCCCTCCGTGTCTACCTTGCGCTGGCCAAAGAGTTCACGCGCGGCCTGCGGGAAATCAGTCCCTACCACGGCGACGAGGTTCACCGGTGCATGGTAGCTGGCGGCGAAAGCAGCATAGCTCGCAGAGCCACCCACGCAATCCTCGGCCGAACCATGCGGCGTGTGCAGGGTGTCCAGAGCAATCGATCCGACGACGACGATACGGTCAGCCATGGAAGTCTCCCCGGTGCCTACATGCGCTCGGGCGCATCGACACCGATCAGGCGAAGGGTATTGGCAAGCACGATCCGTGTGGCGTCACAGAGGGCCAGGCGTGCGCGGCTTTGCCCCTGATCTTCGCCGAGGATCGTGCATTGGTGATAGAACGGGTGAAATGCAGCCGACACATCCATCGCGAATGAAGTCAGCCGGGAGATTTCGCGCGAGCGGGCGACAGCGACGATCTGTCCAGACAGCTCCGGCAGCAGGCGCAAGAGATCGCGCTCGGCCTGGTGGTCGAGACGATCGAGTTCCTCGTCGCTGACCTCCGCGAAGTCGACACCGCGTGCCTCGGCGTTGCGCAGCACAGAACAGATGCGCGCATGCGCGTACTTCACGTAGTAGACGGGATTCTCGTTGCCCTCGGCCCGCGCCAGGTCGAGGTCGAAGTCCATGTGGCTGGTGTTCTTGCGCGCCAGGAAGAAAAACTTGGCGACGTCCACACCAACGTCCTCGATCAGCTGGTTCATGGTGACCAGCCGCCCGGCCCGCTTGGACATCTCCAGCGGTTTGCCATCCTGAATGAGGTTCACCTGCTGCAGGACGATGATCTCCAACCAGTCCTCGGGCAGACCCAGCCCCTGCATCGCCGCAAGCATGCGCGTGATGTGCCCGTGGTGGTCCGGCCCCAGGAAATCGATCGCGTGATCGCTGCCACGATCGTGCTTGCTGAGATGGTAGGCAGCGTCGGCCAGGAAGTAGGTCGGCGCGCCATCGGCCTTGACCAGAACGCGGTCTTTCTCGTCACCGAAGTCGGTGGACCGGAACCACGTCGCGCCGTCCTGTTCATAGACATGGCCCTCCTCCTTCAGCTTCTCGAGCGTCGGCGTCAGGCGGTCCTGTCGGTGCAGGTCGCTCTCGAGGAACCAGGTATCGAAGTTCAGACCGAAGCGGGCGCAGGTCTCACGTTGCTCGCTGATCATGCGCAGCAATGCATAGCGCCCGAAGGCCTCGGCCGATTCCGCCTCCTCGAGTTCCATCCACTCGTCAGGCGTCCCCGAGACCTCGGGCAGGCGCCCCTGGATCCGGCCCACCTTCGGCATCTCGACCGGTTCCGGTTCGGCATCGCGGCTGGCGGCAAGCACGCGCGCGAGCTCGGTTACATACTCGCCCCGGTAGCCCTCCTCGGGAAATTCGACCCCGTCCAGACCCAGCTCTTCTGCGTAGCGTGCGCGCAGGCTGGCGCCGAAGAGCCTCACCTGCCGACCGGCATCGTTGCAGTAGAACTCGGCGTGCGGGCGGTAGCCGGCCGCGCTCATGGTTCGCGTCAGGGCACTGCCCACGGAGGCGGCCCGGGCGCTGACGATATTCCACGGACCCGTGGGATTCGCGCTCACGAACTCGATGTTGATCCTCTGACCCTCGCCCGCATCACTGCGGCCGAAGTCATCACCCTGCTCCAGGATCCGGCGCACGCACTGCGTCCACCAGCCCGACGCGGCGCGAAAGTTGATGAAGCCGGGACCGGCAATCTCCACCGCCTCCACAACAGATCGATCGATGTCGAGCTGGGCGGCAATCTCCCCGGCCAGCTCCCTCGGCTTGCGGTCGAGCTTGCGCGCCAGGATCAGGGCGATGTTGGTGGTGAGGTCGCCGTGTGAGGGATCGCGCGGCTGATCGAGCTCCAGCACGTAGTCTTCTTCGTACTGCCCGAGCTGCTCGAGCACCTGGGCCATGGCCGCACGAACAACTGCCCTCATACCTCACCGCCGTTTTCCGGGTCCTCGTCGGCGATGACGGTTTCACGCACCACGCGCGCCTCACCGGTGTCCGAGTACTCGCTCAGGCCGGCATCACCCCAGAGACGGTCCAGGCAATAGCGGTCGCGCTCTTCGGGCAGCATGATGTGGACGACGACGTCTACATAGTCGATCAGTGCCCAACGGCCGGCATCACGTCCCTCCACGCTGATGAAGTCGAAACCTTCCTCGCGCGAGTGGTCGGTGATGGCATCGCAGATGGCCCGCACCTGGATTTCCGAGAACCCGGTGGCAATTACGAAATAGTCGGTGACGTCGAGCACACCGGAGAGGTCGAGGACCTGCAGGTCCTCGGCTTTCTTGTCCAGCGCCCATTGGACGATGGACTGGACTAGGCTGGCAGAATTGGTGTCGTTCATGTGGGGTCAGCCACCGGGCAGGCCGGCGACCGGGATCAGTGGAGTCGGCCGAGGACGTATTCGGCGGCCGTGCTGAGGATCTGCTGCTGCGGATTCACCGGAACACCGCTGATCGCCTGTCGCGCGAGCTCCACATAGTGGTGCGCGCGTTCGTAGGCGAATTCGACGCCGCGGTGCTTCTGCACGAAGGCATGGACATCGGACCAGAGATCGGCCGGATCGTCCGCGAGCTGAACCGCCCGTTCGAGTTCGAGCTGCTCCTGGCGTGGCGCATTGCGACGCGCCGCGATGAAGGGCAGGGTGATGCGCCCTTCCCTCCAGTCTCCGCCCACCGGCTTGCCCAGCCGCTGGTCCTCGCCACGATAGTCGAGGATGTCATCGGTGATCTGGAAAGCCAGGCCCACTTTGCGACCATACTCGGCGAAGGCCGGGGCGTGCGCCTGCAAATCGGGATGCAGCCGGGCACCGAGCTCGCAGCTGGCCTCGATCAGGCTGCCGGTCTTGCGCTGGATCACGGTGAGGTAGTCTTCTTCGGACAGGTCGAGCTTGCGGTGGAATTCCAGCTGCATCATCTCGGCCACGCTCATCTGGTGCGTGGTCATCCCCACGATCCGCATCGCATCGAACAGGCCGCGCGCACAGAGCAGCGCGAAGACCTTGCTGTAGAGCCAGTCGCCCATGATCAGGGCCGCAGCGGGGCCCCACTTGACGTTCACCGTCGCGTTGCCGCGGCGCGTCTCCGCACTGTCGATGAAATCGTCATGGACCAGCGTGGCCAGGTGAACGATCTCGATGCAGGCGGCGACGAAGACCGCGTCGGGCTCAGACTGCGACCCGTGCTTGGCGGTGAGCATCAGCAGCGTGGGACGGAAGCGCTTGCCCTTGCCCTTTGCCAGGTGATCGCAGATTTCCTGCACCATCGGGTCGTCGGACTGCAGCAGGCGGTCGACCTCAGCCTCGAGGGCCGTAAGATCTAACGCGATCCACTCCTGGAGCGACTGCAGTTTGACCCGGTCTTCTCCGGCGAGTGGCACGATGGACGTTCCCGGTCGGGGGATAAAAGCAAACCCGCCGTCGACGTCGCATACGTCTCCAGCGTGAACGCCAATAGTTAGTGACCGGCCCCGACACTGTCAATGCGATTTGACCGCCAACGGCGCTCAATCACCCTGTTCGGCGCCGTCGTCGGGTCCCGCTTCGCCGCGCGCCCGTGTGCCGGCGGCCGGGCGGGGCTGTGGCGGCGGCTCGCGCGACTCCCTCACAGCGGCGGCCGGGGCCACGTCAGCCGGTTCGCCGCCGGTCTGCGCTCCGGCGGGGTCACCAGCGGGGTCACCGGCGGGGCCACCAGCGGGGTCACCAGCGGGGTCACCGGCGGGGCCACCAGCGGGGCCACCAGCAGGATCATCGGGAGGGTCCGGGCCATCCCCGCCGCCGTCAGGATCATCGTCCGGACCGTTTCCATCCTCGTCCTCGTCCTTGCGGCCGGAATCGGCACGACGGCGCACGACCATCGATATGAGTACCGAGACCACGTAGAGGAGCATGACCGGGCCGGCCAGCAGGATCTGGCTGATGACATCGGGCGGCGTGAGGACCGCCGACACGATCAGGATCGAGAGGAAGGCCCAACGCCAGCCGCGCAGCATCGTGCGCGGGTGCACGACCCTGGCCCAGCTCAACGCGAAGACCACCATCGGCAGCTCGAAGAGCAGTCCGAAGGCCAGGCAGAGGCGCGCCGCCATGCTGAAATAGGAACCGACAGTCAACCAGGGCTGCATGGCCTCTGTAGCGAAACCCAGCGCGAAGCGGATTACCAGTGGCAGCAAGATCAGGAAACAGAAGAGCACACCCGTATAGAACAGTGCCGTCGCCGCGACGAGCAACGGCGTTACAACATGTTTCTCGCGTGGCAGCAGCCCCGGCAGGACAAACATGTAGATGCGGTACAGAATCAGCGGGAAACCCACCAGCACACCGGTCACCAGTGAAGCCTTCAGCTTGAGCATGAAGGCTTCCATCGGCGCCTGGAAATACAGGGTCTCCTGCCCTGCCTCACGTGCCGGGCGCAACAACGTGTCGATGATCTGGTCGCTGAAGAACCACGTGCCAATCGTAGCCACGAGCACGATCCCGATCACCCAGAACAGCGTGCGACGCAGCTCGGCGAGGTGATCGAGGAATCCCATCTGCCCGGTTGCGCGTTCCGACGCCTGTTCAGTCGCTTGATCAGTCACCACTGCCCTCCCGCGGACCGTCACCGGGATGGCGCTCGAGCAGGGAGCGCAGCTCGTGCATGAACTGGTTCACGTTACGAAAGCTCCGGTACACCGAGGCGAAGCGCACGTAGGCGACTTCGTCGAGCTCTTCGAGTTCGTCCATCACAGCCTCACCGATTTCCTGGCTCTCGACTTCGTCGCGCACACCCGAAAAGATCCGCGCCTCGACGCGCGCGGCAAGACTGTCGATCTGCTCACGGCTGACCGGGCGTTTCTGGCAGGCGCTGATCACTCCGTCCAGCAGCTTCTCGCGATCGTAAGGGACGCGTCGCCCGTCCTTCTTGGCCACCAGCACCGGCGCCCGTTCCACATACTCGTAGGTCGTAAAGCGATGCCCGCAGCCCAGGCATTCGCGGCGACGCCGGATCGCCGCGCCCTCGCGCGTCGCGCGCGAATCGACGACGCGGTCCTGGTCATGGTTGCAGGCGGGGCAGAGCATCGTGGGTACCGCCCGGTCAGGCCGTCGCGGCGATCTCCGGGTAGAGCGGGAAACGCGCCGCCAGCTCCCGGCTGCGATCCTTCAACGCGGGCAGGTCGGCGTGACCCTCACCGAGACTGAGCGCGCGGTCGATGACTTCGCCGATCTCGCGCATCTCCGTCTCGCCCATGCCACGGCTGGTCAAAGCCGGCGTGCCGATACGCACGCCGCTGGTCACGAAGGGACTCTCCGGATCGAAGGGGATGGTGTTCTTGTTCACCGTGATACCGACCTCTTCAAGGATCGCCTCACCCTGCTTGCCGGTGAGACCCTTCGAACGCAGGTCGACCAGCAGCAGGTGGGTGTCGGTGCCACCGCTGACAAGCCGCAGCCCGGCAGCAGCGAGCGTCTCGCCGAGGGCTTTCGCATTGCTCACCGTGCGCTGCTGGTCGGTGCGGAAGCTGTCGGACATGGCTTCCAGGAAGCACACGGCCTTGGCAGCGATCACGTGCATGAACGGGCCGCCCTGGATGCCCGGGAAGTTGATTTTGTTGACCGACTTGAAGTACTCGTCGTTGGCCAGGATCAGGCCGCCACGCGGCCCGCGCAGCGTCTTGTGCGTGGTCGTGGTGATGACGTCGGCATGCGGCACCGGGTCGGGGTGGATCCCCGCCGCCACCAGGCCGGCGAAGTGCGCCATGTCGACCATCAGCGGAATCTCCAGCTCCTTGGCGATCGCGCCCATCTTCTCGAAGTCCCAGGCCCGCGGGTAGGCGCTGCTGCCTGCCACCAGGACGGCCGGGCGCAACTCGCGCGCCTGCACAGCGAGGGCCTCGTAGTCGATCTGCTCGGTCTCGCGGTCTACCTCATAGTGGTGTGCGTCAAAGAGCATGCCGCTGAAGTTCACGCCGTGGCCGTGCGTGAGATGGCCACCGTGGCTCAGGCTCAGCCCGAGGATCTTGTCGCCGGGCTTGGCCATCGACATGTAGGCCGTCATGTTCGCGGTGCTGCCACTGTGCGGCTGTACGTTGGCGTGGCCGGCACCGAACAACTCACAGGCGCGCTTGCGTGCCAGCCGTTCGACCTCGTCGACCACCTCGCAACCGCCGTAATAACGGCGTCCCGGGTAGCCCTCGGCATACTTGTTGGTGAGAACCGAGCCCATCGCCTCCATCACGGCCAGGCTGGTGAAATTCTCGCTCGCGATCATCTCGAGCTGCGTGTCCTGACGTTCGTACTCGCCCCGAACGTAATCGGCGATCGCAGGATCCGTATTGCGCAGGAATTCCATCGGCTGGCCCTCCAGGGCTCGAATCTCAGGATGCGGGTGCGGGCTGGATGACCTCCAGCCAATCGAAGCGGTCCTCGACACGCCCCTCGATGATGTCGAAGTAGGCCTTCTGCAGGCTTTCGGTGATCGGGCCGCGCTTGCCATCGCCGACCGGCATCCGGTCCACGCTGCGGATCGGTGTGACCTCTGCCGCCGTGCCGGTGAAGAAGGCCTCGTCGGCGACGTAGAGCATTTCCCTGGGAATCGATTGCTCGCTGACTTCGATGCCCTGCTCGGCGGCCAGCTTGATAATGCAATCACGCGTAATCCCGCCCAGCACGGAGCTGCCGAATCCCGGCGTCATGATCTTGCCGTCGCGCACGATAAAGAGGTTCTCTCCGCTGCCCTCGGAGATATTGCCAGTACCATCGAGCAGGATGCCCTCGGCGAAACCGTTGAGCACCGCCTCCATCTTGGCGTACTGCGAGTTGACGTAATTGCCGACGACTTTGCCCATCGGCAGGTGCGTGTCCGGGGCCATGCGCCTGAAGCTGCTGATGCACACGTCGACGCCTTCGTTGAGTGCCTCTTCGCCGAGATACTTGCCCCAGGGCCATACAGCGATGAAAGCGTCGATCTCGTTACCCAGTGGGTTCACGCCGGCCGGCCCCAGGCCACGGTAGATCACCGGGCGCACGTAGCAGCTCTTGAGCTTGTTGGCGTGGACGGTATCGCGGATCGCCTGCAACAGTTCCTGATGCGACCAGCGCGGTTCCATGCGCAGCATCTTGGCGGAATGCAGCAGTCGCCGGGTGTGATCGGCCATACGCAGCATGGCCGGGCCCTGCGGCGTCTCGTAGACGCGACAACCCTCGAATACCCCACTGCCATAATGGATCACGTGGCTCAGGACATGGATATTCGCGTCATCCCAGGCCACCATCTTGCCGTTCATCCAGATGAAGTCCGCGCTTGGTCCTTTTCCCACCTTGCTCATGTCCGGATCCTCCCGAAGTCGTTCGATGTCGTAGTGCCACACCCGGCGGGCCGGCGCCCGGTTCTTCTTGTCAGCTACCGGCGCGACCGATCGTGGTCCACGCCGCGCGCAGCAACCTGGTCAGCTGCCGACTTGTATACTCGTAATCCTCGATGGAGCCCCCGAAGGGGTCCTCGACGTCGACGTCCAGTCCTGAGGACTCACCCAGTGTCATCACCCTGCCGGCATACTCCGGCCACCGCTTGCTCACCGCGTCGCGCTGGCTCGCGGTCATGGTCAACACCAGATCGGCAATTGCCAACAGGCTCTCATCCAGCTGGACACTGCGATGTTCCACGAGTGAGCCGCCCATCTGCGTGGTCACCAGCTGGGCGTGCCCGGTGGCCTCCTCGCCATTGGTAGCGCTGAGCCCGGCCGAAGCCACCGCGACCGACGAAGCCAGTTCGGCAGCAATCAGGCGGGCCTGGGCCGCAGCCATCGGGCTGCGGCAGGTATTTCCGCTGCAAACGAAGAGTAGACGTGTCATCCGACAAGCGTTCCTTCAACTGGTGACCGCGGCAAAGCTACCGACGGCGCCCAATGCCGTCAAGCGGGCCCATCAGACCCCTATTCGGGCGCCCAGGGCACGACCCCCTCACGTACGACATTCGCCGGATTCGCCGCACAATCGACGATGGTAGAGGGACCAGCAGCGGCACCCGTCCCCAGCCTGACCAGCGGCAGCGAGGGAAAGAGCCTGGCCGCGCTGGCCAGATCTTCGGCCGGAGCACAGCCGGCCTTGTTGGCTGAAGTGGAGAGCAGAGGCCCATCCAGCGCGGCCAGAAACTCGCGCAGCCGCTGCGACGCGGGCACCCTCACGCCTACGCTGCCAGCCTCCCCGGTCCACTCCGGACGGCATTCAACGGACGGGCGCAGCAAGGCAGTGAGAGCCGCCGGCCAGATCGCGGACAAGCGAACTGCCTGCTCCTGCGTCGCGGCCTGCCCGATGCGAAACGCTGCGTCTACGGATTCGGCGAGCAGCAAGTAGGGGCGATCGGGGGCGTGTCCCTTGAGCCTGGCCAGTCGACCTGCCGCACCCTCGACTGTGGCCAGGGCGTGCAGACCAGGCAGGCTGTCCGTGTCCATCAGGAGCACCTCGCCGCGCTCGAGCGCGGCCCGCGCTTCATCGATGCCCAGGCTCGTCAACGCGCCGCTTCGGCCATCGAGGCTTTCAGCTCGCGTACCTTGCCAGCCAGGGCATCGTCGCCCACGGCCAGGATCTGCGCGGCCAGGATCGCGGCATTCTTCGCGCCGGCCTTGCCCACTGCGAGGCAGGCGACAGGCACACCGCGCGGCATCTGCACGACCGACAACAGGGCATCAAGGCCGTCCAGCACACCACCCTTGAGCGGCACACCCAGCACCGGGCGCGGCGTCATCGAGGCCACCACGCCAGGCAGGTGCGCAGCCATGCCGGCCATCGCGATGTACAGCTGACAGCCACGCTGCTCGCTCTCCTGCATGAACTCCTGCAGGGCCTCGCCCTGGCGATGGGCGCTGAGCACGCGCGCCTCGTGGCTGATGCCCATGGCGGTCAGCTGCTCACAACAGGCCTGGACAAACTCTGCATCGGACGGGCTGCCGCTGAGCACGGCCACCTGCATGGATTCACTCATCGCTTTTCCTCTCGCTCTTTCAACACTTCCTGCCGCGCGATGTCGCGGCGGCACTGCGCACCCTCGAATGCAAGCCGGTCGGCCAGGACCTGGGCCCGATCGCGGGCTGTGGCCAGGTCCTGTGCCCGGCCGGTCGAGGAGAGTACACGCCCGCCGTTGGTCCGCCACACCCCGTCCTGCAACTGCGTGGCGGCGTGGAACACGAGGTCGTCACCGGAAAGCCCGCTCAGACCATCGATCTGCACACCCTTGGTGGATGAAGCGGGATAGCCGGCGGATGCCAGGACCACACCGACCACGGCACCGCTCGACGGCAGGGCACCGGTGGTCTGCAGCTGGCCGCGTGCTGCCGACAACAGCAGCGAGTAGAGATCTCCCTCGAACGCCGGCAAGACGACCTGGGTCTCCGGATCGCCAAAGCGGCAGTTGTACTCGAGCACTTTCGGCCCATCTGCCGTGAGCATCAGTCCCGCATAGAGCAAGCCCCGGTAGTCGATGCCGCGCGCGCGCAAGGCGCCCACGGTGGGCTCGAGGATCGTCTCGCGTACCTCTTCCATCAGTGCGTCCGTGGCATCAGCGACCGGCGTGTAGGCGCCCATGCCGCCGGTGTTCGGCCCCACGTCTTCTTCTCCGAGACGCTTGTGGTCGCGACTGGGCGCGAACCAGGCAATCTGGCGGCCGTCGGTCAGGGCAAAGACGCTCAACTCCGGACCTTCCAGCCGTTCCTCGATCAGCACACTCGAACCGGCGCTGCCGAAAGTACCGCCCAGGCAATCGCGCACTGCGGCCTCGGCCTGCGCCCTGTGGTCACAGACCGTCACGCCTTTGCCGGCTGCCAGGCCAGCGGCCTTGACCACGCAAGGGCCATCGATCGCAGCCAGGTGCTGCAGGGCAGCATCGAGATCACTGAAGGTCGAAGAGTCGGCGGTGGGAATCGACGCCGCCACGAAGAGGCGCTTGGCCCAGTCCTTGTCGCCCTCGATGCGCGCGCCATCGCTGCCCGGACCGAAGACGTCCATGCCTTCCGCCCGCAAGCGGTCGGCCAGTCCGTCGACCAGAGGTAGCTCCGGTCCGATGACGACGAGGTCCACCGCGTGGTCCTTTGCGGCCGCGATCCATGAATCGACATCATGCGCGGGCAAGAGGGTCGCACAGTCGCTCATACCATCGTTGCCGGGCGCCACGAACACTTGCTCCACGCCGGGCGAACTGGCGAGTTTCCAGGCCAGCGCATGCTCGCGCCCACCACCACCAACGACGAGAACCCGTGCCATCCAGACCTCCTGCACAGAGAGAGCGCGAGTGATCAGACTCGCGCGAGATCCTCCACGAAGCGGGCCATCCGCGCCACACCTTCGCGCAGGTTTTCCTGGCTGTTGGCATAACTGAAGCGCAGGTATCCCGCGCCGTGCGCACCGAAGGCAGTGCCCGCCAGCGCGGCAACGCCGTAGTCCTCGAGCAGGCGCTTCTGGAACTCGTCGGACTCCATGCCAACCCCGCTGATGTTCGGGAAGACATAAAACGCGCCACCAGGCAGCTTGCAGCTCACGCCTTCGATCTCGTTCAGGGCCTGCACGAGCATGTCGCGCCGAGCCCGGAACTCCTTGACCATCGCCTCGGCGCCGGACTGGTCACCCAGCAGGGCCTCTGCACCGGCAACCTGCGTGAAGGCGGCCGTGCAGCTGTTGACGTTGGTCATAAGACGGCCGATCACCGGCGACAGGGCCTCGGGCATGATCCCATAGCCCAGGCGCCAGCCGGTCATCGCGTAGGTCTTGCTGTGGCCGTCGAGCACGATTGTGCGCTCGGCCATGCCGTCGATCTCGAGGATCGAATGGTGCCGGCCCTCGTAAACGATGTGGCTGTAGATCTCGTCGGCGAGCACCCAGGCATCGTTGGCCTTTGCCACCTCGGCGATGACCTTCAGGTCATCCATACTGAGCAGACCACCGGTCGGGTTCTGCGGCGAGTTGAGGATGATCAACCGCGTGTTCGGGTTGGCGAGCGCACGCAACTCGTCGTGATCGATGCTGAAGTCATTCTCTTCGCGCAGCGGCAACGGTACGGCCTTGCCACCGACGAAGTTGATCACCGACTCGTAGATCGGAAAGCCGGGATTCGGGTAGATACACTCCTCGCCCTCATCGAGCAGGGCGGTGATCACAAAGTAGAGAATCGGCTTGGCGCCCGGCGTGATCACGACCTGTTCGGGTGTGCACGCAACGCCGCGGTCCCTGGCAAAAGACTCGGCATACTTGGCGCGCATGTCGGCCATGCCAGCCGACGGGCCGTAATGCGTGAAGCCGCCGCGCATCGCTTCGACACCGGCGTCGATGATGTTCTGCGGTGTGTCGAAATCGGGCTCGCCGATCTCCAGATGCACGACCGACTTCCCCTCGGCCTCCAACTGCCTGGCCCTGGCCAGGACCTCAAATGCGGTCTCAGTACCGAGACGCTCCATACGCTTCGCCAGTTTGATCGCCACGGCTAGCCTCCCGTCGACTGCACAGGACAACGCGCCCCCCACAATGGGAGACTCCCTGTCGAATCTAGGCCGGTGTGGCGGGCTTGACCAGATCTGACCCTGTGACTCGGTGCAGTTGATTCAGTGCAGGGTGCGCAGATAGCCGCGAATCTCCTCGGCCACCTCGCGGCGCACCGAGGAACGGTCGACTTCGAGGCGCTTGAGCTCGATTTTGCTCACGTAGCGGACCTGGATGAACTTGCGCAGGGTCTTGATCGGGAGGTTCATGGGCGAACGCAGGATGGCCATCGGCACGTCCTTGTTCGCGAAGCCGCTGTAGAGTGCCCGCGTAATGCAGATTACCTCGAGGACGCGGATGTTACGCGAGCGCTGCGCCACCAGCCCGACGATGCCCGGAGTATTGGTCACCTTCTGGTTCTTGAGCAGGCCGAGCAAGACCGAAATATTGTTCAGATTGTCCATCACCATTTCTTTGACCGACACGGGCTGGCCGTCTTCCTCGGCGTAGAGCTCCACGTTGACAAGCGGATGCACGGGCAGCGGCATGCCGTGGGGCAGCGGCATGCGGCGGGCCAGCTCGCGATCGAGAACCATGGACATGCCCCCGGCCGGAAGGCTGATGTTCTCGATGCCCGAGAGCCTGAGCGCATCGACGACCGGTCCGGACGACGGGATCATGACCTTGCCGTCCCGGTAGTGGTCCAGGACCATCAGGCAACAGGATGTGATGTTCAGGGGCGAGTTGCGCAGCTTGCTCTCACGCAGCACTTCACCTGCCAGCAGGATGCGCTCGGCGAACCAGGCCAGTGTGCGTTGGGGCAGGGGGTTGCGGTCCAGACCACGCACCAGCCGCCAGCCAAGTTGCAGTTCGGGTGAATTCTGCAGTGTATCGCGCAACTGCTTTTCCTCGTCATCGTTCAGAATCTGCCCCATTACGGTGACGTGCTCGGCCAGGATGCCGAGCGAACCTTTTTCTTCCATGCGGTCGAGATACTCGCCCAGATGGCGGACATCGGAATCGATCTCTGCCAGGATCGGGAGGACGCGTCGCATGTGGTCGGGCGAGTAGGGGTCGACCTTCTCGGCGAGGATCGAGGCGCGGCGTTTGAGGGCGCGCAATTCGATCCTCGAGAGTTCGCGGATGACCGCCAGTTCGTCGGCGCCGAGCACGCCTTCGTCGTCGGATTTCTGTACGAGAGAACTGAAGAGAGTCTCGAATGTGCTGGAGATCGACTGGGCGTCATGCGTGCTCTCGAGTTCGAGCCGGCCCGACTCGCGCAGCCATTCGATCATCTGCAGCAGGTCACGCAACCAGAGCTTCTCTTCGCGCTCCAGCGTGTGGTCATTCTGCAGACGGAGGTCGTGACGCAGGCGCCTGAGACTGGAGAAAGCACGAACGCGCGTGATCAGCAGTTCGCCGGAGGCCCTGACGCCCAGCAGCGCAGTCAGCGCGGCCGCACCCTCGTACTCGTTGCGCACCGCCGCGGCGAGGATGGTGCGCAGCATCAGTGAGAGTTGGGGCTGGCCGATCTGCTTGCGCAGGGCGCCGTAGAGGGCCGTAGAACGGGTGTCCAGATCGCGTTCGCTGGCCAGCTCACCGACCCACTGGCGAAGCTCGGGACCAGGCTTGAAGCGAGCGAGGTCGGAGAAGCTCTCGTCCAGGAGTGGTTCGGTGGGCAGGGCATTGAGCTGGGTCATTGAAAGGGCCCCGACGGCAAAGATGGTTCACGGGCGAGCGTCTGGCGGCCACACCGGTCGAGAGCCTCCTTGCAACCTTCGCACCACATCGCCAGCGGCCATCTGGACGGCGAGGCCGATACCATGGCTGCGGGCACCAAATTCGGTCCTTCTGGCCCATATCCACCCCCCGATCGAGGCTTCGGGTGAGCGCCATCGCATACCGGTCGCCACCAGAAACTCGCCTGGCCCAAGCCACAGTGGCCAGACTCCGGTCCCTGGCCGAGACATCATCCAGAGCCGGCTGCCGACACCCTCCACCCACGCCGTGGAGAGGCGCAGCTCGGTCGGTCCGCGCCCGACAGACCAGGACGCCCCGGTGATCTCACTCACGCCGCCCGCAGTGCGCTGCTGGCTGAAGGAGATCCGGACCTGCCCTCCGGCCACCCTGATCCGTGCCAGGGCGCTCAGGCGCGGCCAGGGCCGGATCCTGGCCCTCAGGCCGAGGCGCTCCAGTTGCACCCGCTCGGGCGGCTTCCAGTGCGTATCGAATTCCAGGCTGCTCGCTGCTGGCTGCAGAGGCCCAGCCGGACGCCACAGGCGGCGCCACAGACCACCCACCGCCCACCGCTCCCGCCGCAGGCGAGCGTGCAGCTGCAGGACCCGGTGCGCACGGTCCAGCCGGTGACCGGTTACGGGGTCGTCTCCCCTGTGCAACCCGGCATCGGTCGTACTGGCGTCGACGCCCATGCGCCCCCATCTGCCCTGCACCCGCGCCCCGAGGGCCGCGCCGCGCGCATTCCGCTCGGCCACCAGCCGCGACCAGAGACGAAGGCCCCGCTCCTGGTGCGTCAGCCACAGACTGCAGGCCGGTGGCCCATCGCCAAGACGCGCCGCGACGCCCGCGCGTGTATCACTACCGACATGCTCCAAGGCGAATCCGCCGGCGGCCTGCTGCTGCGGTCCATGCCCCGCGAAGACCAGGCAGCCCCGGTACAGGCAAGCTGCGACGAGCCACCCGGGTGCGAGCGCGGAATCGCTCCTCGGGCGCAGCCCCACGCGCCGCGGCATCGCCGCCGGCGCCAGACGTGAGCGACCCGGCCGCACTCGAAACAGACCACCCGCCGTATCCAGTACCAGAAAGCCCACCGCCAACCTGGCCTGGCGCTGGCCCAGCATGACCGCGCCGCGCCGGACCCTGCTACCGGCATCCACCAGGTGCAACTCGGCGCTCGCCCGGCCCTGGCGCAGCACGACCCTCTGTCGCCAGCGTGGATCACCCTGACGCTGTCCCTGTGTGACGAGCTGCCAGGAGGCGGACGCCGCATGACGGGGATGGTCGCCGGCGCGATCGCCAGGCTGCCCAATACGCACGTAGGGTCGCAGCGCCTCCAGTCCGAGCGGCCCCAGGCCCCGCAGCTGCAGCAGGTCCTCGATTCGCCGCAGCTCGCCACGCTCGCGCAGGGCGACCAGCGCGTCGGCCATCTCCGCATCCATTCCTGGCAACCAGGCAATCTCGGCCGGGTCGGCCGCCACCAGATCCAGCGGATCTTCCTGCCACTCGGCCAGGAGCGAGATCCGTGCTTCATCATCGCCGCCCAGCAGGAGCAGCACGAGCAGTGCGACAACCCGGACCAGCAGCGCGCTCACCGCCTCTCCGCCACGCGCAGTCCGAAGGCCCCGCTCCGCGCCCCGCTCCAGACGGTGGAGCTGAGCAGAGCCATGCCGCTCACCGTCCAGCCCAGGGTCAGTTCCGCGCCGGAGGGCCCGTAGCGCAGGGCGGCACGCAACCTGGTACCCAGACCCAGTCCCGCACCGGCCTCCAGTTGGGGCAGACCAGTCCAGGGCTGGCTGCGCCGCAGCAGAAACGCCGATGTCCTGCCGACCGAGTAGTTGACCCAGAAACCGCGGCGCAACAGCGCGCGCACCTCACTGCCCTCGTACTGGAACCAGGCCCCGACCGCCCAGTCCTGTCGGCGCAACGCCAGGTCGGCTTCGCCCTGGATAGAGGAGCGGGTCGTGAGCTCGCCCACTCGCAGTTCGTGCCAGGCCAGCTCCGCGCGCAACCACGGCTGCAGGCCCACCCATGCACCGAGCCTCAACCGGGCAACACCACCGGCCTCGCCCGCCGCAACGCTGACACCAACCCAGCAGGAACGATGCACCGGGAGCCCTGCCGCGACTCGCCCCTCCTGCACCGGCAGACCCGGCCAGGGCCGCAGGTACTCGACCTCGAAGCGTGAAAGGCGCAAGCGATCCAACGGCTGCGTGGTCAACATTGGCCCAGCAGAGACCTCGCCCGCCAGAACGAGTAGCAGTGGCAGAAGCGCCGCCCTCATCGCCGGCCCAGGCCGACGATATGGCGCAGGCGCGTCACGCCCCCGTCCGGCGCGCGGGCCCGCACCACCACGACGTAAGCGCCCGAGGGCACCGGCTTCTGCCTGACGTCCCGGCCATCCCAACGGCCGGCCAGGTGCTCACCTGCACCAAGCAGCTCGACCGGGCATACGAGGTCACCGCGCAAGTCGTAGATGGCAGCCTGGGCGTCAATAAATGCGCCTGTCACCAGCAGCTCGAGTTCGTCCTGTGCGGGATCGAAGGGATCGGGCCTGCAGGCCAGACCGTATCCGGGCCAGATGCGATCTTCGTCGGCGGCGGCCTTGCCGGGACTGGCCGACCCGAGTGCGGGCAACCAGAGCGACTGCTGGCCCTGCACGATCCGGCCGCGCTGCAAGGGCCGTCCGCGCGCCTCGATCAGGTCCGCACTCCAGATCACGAGGTCGACCACCGCGCCGTCCGGATGCACCAGGTAGAGGCTGTCTGCGTGCACGGCGCCCGGCGCTGCCGTGTCGTTGAGTGCCGGCCATCCACCCTGCGTCTCGCTTACCGCCGCCCCGATGGCGGGATAGATTGAGCGCAAGCGCGCTGCGTCTGCGCTGACCACATGGCGCTCGCCGGCCTGCAGCACTCGATCGGCAGCCAGGTAACGCAATCGCCCGCCACTGTCGCGCATGCCCCACCCGTCCAGGCGCAGCTGACCGGGGCCACGATTGAGCAGCTCGACCCACTCGGGCTCGCCCTCGGCCGGGCGCGGCTGGATTTCGGTGAACACGAGGCTGCCTGCGCCACAGGCAAGGGTCAGCCTGCCCAGAGCCCGCGCGCCGTCACCCGTATCGATGTGCGGGACGAATACGGTTTGCCCGCTCGCACACTCGACCGTGAACTCCACTCTGACCGTACCGCCGGCCTCCACGCGCAGTTGCCGTGACTGTTGATCGAGCGTCAGCAGCGCTTCCTGCAACGGCTGCCAACCGCTGGCAGTGAATTCGATGTGCAGAAGACGGTCCGTGGGGAGTTCGCTGAAGGCCGGCTCCGGCCACCAACTCAGGAGGCGGAAGTCCTGCGCGCGGAGGTTGGCTTGCCCCGGCGTCACGACATCGAGGGCACGAAAATCGGATGCGTTGTCCCCGCTGTCCTGGCCGTCGGGCACACGACCGATGGACTGGCCCGGCTGGCCGGTCGCCGGGCTCCCCTCACCCAGACCGGGCTCGGGTTGCCCCCAGGCCACGGCATCGATGCGCCGGCCGGAACGCATCAGCTGCAGCGCCTCGTCACCGTTCTGCAGGCTCTGTCCGAAGGTGCGATCGCGGCCAGAAACCTGGGTGCCACCGAGCACGAAGAAGGCACCCGGACCGAGTATCTCGCCCGCTCCTCCTTGCCACAGCAACTGCGGCGACGACGGATCCGCGCCATTGATGAAGAACAGCTGCACACCGTCGAGTTGCGCGTCCACAGCCGACGGATTGATCAACTCGACGAACTCGTGTCCCGCATCGGCGCCGTCCGGGTCGTAGAGGACCTCGTTGATCACGAGGTCCGTTCCGGCCATCACTGCCGTGAGCCCTGACATCGAGATCAGCGCAACGCACAGCCACCACATGGCCGTGCTCCAGTCCGGGAGGTCTGGATGTCCGAGGGAGGTTGCTAGATCAGCCCGACCCGCTTGCGCAGGGCCCACTCGAGGCTGAGCAGGACCAACAATGGCACGAGCAGCCAGAATCCCGCGCCGAGATCGACGCGGCCTGTGAGGACCACCTCGCGCCGCGAGAGGTTCAGACCTTGTGCCCAGGCCTCGAAGTCGTCGTCATCGATCAGGGCCCCGCCGGTGGCCCGCGCAAGCGCCGCCAGGCGCGGACGGTCCACCCGCGGGTCGCGAAACTCGACCGAGAAGGGGTCGACGGTCAAGGGCTGCCAGTCCGTCTCGAGGCTGCCGGCCTCGTCCTCGAGCCTGCAGCGGAGCTGGTACTCGCCGGCCGGCAGGGCGCCCAGGTCTGCGATGCGGCCGCCCGGCGTGGCCGCATCCGGATCCATGCGCAGGCGTCCGACGACTTCGCCCGAGCCATCGGCACGCGCCCACTCGAGCCAGACATCGTGTCTGGTATCCGGACGCAGACGGGCGTCGAGCGCGAGCGCGCGCAAGGTCGACAGTTCACCACGGGACACGACGGGACGCGGCACTGTCAGCCGCAGGCGTTGCCGGTCTCCGCCCTCGGCCATCCAGGTCACGAGGTTGGACACCATCTCGCCGAAGACAGCCTGGTTGCCCTCGTCATAGAGCCGCCAGAAGGACCAGCTCCAGAGTGGCGCACCATTGAAGACGGCGACCCTGCCCCGGCCCTCCCGCCGCACGGCGAGGACTGGCGTGTTGACACGCGCACTGCTCGCACGCAACAGCAGGTCGGCATCGCTGGCCAGTAGCACGGGGGCCACACGGGCCTGTAACGGCGGGATGCGTGACAGCGACTCATCGATATCGACGGCGCTGGAGGAAATGGCCCACACCGGATGGCTGCGGGCTTGCGCCGGCAAGGAAACACGGCTCTCCGCGTACACCCAGCGCGCGCCGGTACCGGGCACGATCGGTGCGATCTCGCGAATCGAGCGGGGCCAGACAGGCGAGGTGGTCGCGCTGGCCAGCTGGATCCAGAGACCGGCCCCCTCGCGCACTGCTGCCAGTACACCCGAGCGCTGGCCACCAACCATCGACAGCCCGCCGGAACCGCCAGTCACAAAGAGGTCGATCGCATCCAGCTCGTCCGCTGCAAGCGGCCAGGCAAGAAGCGAGTCGGTGCCGGCCACACGCAGCCCGGCCGGTGTGCGGTAGACCACATCCCACTGGATGCGGCGGTCAGCGGAAACAGCATGGCGAAGGAAGTGCGTGTCCCAGTCCGGCGTCGAAGCCAGCTGCAGGACGCGCAGGCGATCCTTCTCCACGCGCACGCCGATTTGCTGTTCGTTGTTGCGCAGGACCTTTTCGTCGGCCGCAGCAACGATCTCCAGGGCATAGCGCGCGTAACCAACGCTGTCCGTTCGCACCACGAACCTGAAGTCGTGCCGGCTCGTGCCCGCCATCCAGTCCACCGACAGCGAATCGATGACCACACCACCCTGGCGCAGCCGCAGCACTGTGCTACCCGCAGCAGGCGCTCTCGCCTGCACCTCACCCTCTAGCGCGAGTTGGTCGCCGCGCGAGACGCGCGAGGGGTAGCGCACGCGCCGCAACCCGAGGTCGGTCGGGCCGGCCGAGTCCGGTGCCGCCACGGCCCACACCGGAACGTTGAGGCCGGTCAGTGAGACCTTCAGTCCGTCCTCGGTCGCCATGCCGTCGCTGAAGAGCAGGATCGCCGCGAGCTCATCTTCGAGGTGGCGCTGCGTCGCGGAGACCAGCAAGGCGCGCAGATCAGTGCCCTCGCCCGTCGCCGACCCGGTGGCTGCTGAACCCGGCCCGCCGGAGCGAGCCAGCCGCCTCGAACCCTCGCCAAACCAGACCGGTGTATCGCCATTGAACTCGCGCAGGAGCTGCGCCGCCTGGCCGCGCTGCTCGAGCGCGCGCTCGAAGCGCGTCTGGCCGCCGACCGAAGCCACCGACATACTCGCGCTATCGTCGACGAGCAGGAGGACCGAAGGATTCATGTGAACAGTGCGCGAGCGGAACAGGACGGGTTCAGCCAATAGCGCCAGCAGGGCCCAGAGCACCAGTACACGCAACCCCATGAGCATCAGCCGTACCGGGCCCTGCACTCGCGGCTGGGTGTCACGGTAAGCACGTACGGCCACCCAGGGAGCCGCGACGAGTGCCAGCGGCAGCAACAGCCACAACAGCCCGGCGGCCGCGGAGCTGGAGAGTGAAGCCATGGGAATGTCAGCGGACCAGGGCACGCGGTCTCCTCAGGAAGGCTCGTTGCAGAATAAGCCTGCCGGCGTTGAACGCACCAGAGTCGGGTGTGTTTCGTTGCTCTTCAGTAAATATGCAATTCCGGCACACCACGTGCCGGATCCGCAGCTGGTGCCTCAGGCATCCGGGCGCAGGGCATTGAACTCGTCCAGCTTGCGCAAGCCCTCGATGAGCAGGAACTCCAGGCTCACATCGAGCAGGATGTCCTCGTTCTCGGGGTAGATCTGGCTGTAAAAGGCAAAGCTGCCGCGCTCGATCGTCACCAGCCGGTAGACGACCTCCGAGATCTGTTCCTGAATCGCCCCGACCAGCTGCTCCCGGGTGAGGCTGCCGCTCTCCACGAGCACGGTACCAATACGCGTATCCTTGCACTCGGCCTGGATACGGGCCCCCTCGAGCTGCGCGGCCTCGAGGATTCCCTGCCGAACCAGGACATCGCCCACGCGCTCCATGCTCGCGTCGGTGCGCGCATAGACCAGACGGCCCTCATGGAAATAAACTCGCCCTCGCCCGGACTCTCCTTCCATCACCAGCTTGCCCGTGCCCTCGGCCTGGCTGATCAGCTGGAAGATATTGGCGACCCCGAAGAGTTCGATCCTTCCGCGCAAGTCCACGTTGTTTCCTCTCGTAACCTACCTGGCGTCCTCCAGGGCTGCCTGTGCGGCAGCCAGGATCGCCACGGGAACCCTGTAGGGCGAGCAACTAACATAATCCAGGCCAGCCCGGTGGAAGAAGCCCACAGATTCCGCATCGCCGCCGTGTTCGCCACAAACACCGAGGTGGAGATCGGCGTTTTCGGCCCGGCCGAGCTCAACGGCCATTTCCACGAGCTTGCCAATTCCGCCCTGGTCCAGACCCTGGAAGGGGTCTCGAGGCAGAATCCCCCGCTCCACATACTCGGGCAAGAAGCTGCCACTGTCGTCGCGGGAGTAGCCAAAGCCCATCTGCGTGAGGTCGTTGGTGCCGAAGCTGAAGAAGTCGGCCACCTTCGCGATCTCGTCGGCGGTGACACAGGCGCGTGGGATCTCGATCATCGTGCCGATCAGGATCTCGAGCTGCAAACCCTCTTCGGCGAGGATCTCGTCGCGACGGGTGGCCACCAGATCACGCATGATCTGCAGCTCACGATCCACGCCGGTCAGCGGGATCATGATCTCCGGGCGCGGATCCTTGCCTGCCTTCTTGAGCTCACAGGCGGCGCGCACGATCGCCTCGGCCTGCATCAGGTAGATCTCCGGGTAGGTCACGCCTAGGCGGCAGCCGCGGTGGCCGAGCATCGGATTGAACTCGTGCAACGAGTCCACAATCTGGTGCATGCGCTCCTTGGTCACGGAGAGTTCGCCGGCCAGGCGTTCAATCTCCGCTTCCTCTTGCGGCAGGAACTCGTGCAACGGCGGGTCGAGCAAGCGCACCGTAACGGGCAGACCGTCCATGGCATCGAGGATGCCCACGAAGTCCTCGCGCTGGAACGGCAACAGCTTGGCCAGCGCCTTCTCACGGCTCGCCAGATCCGTGGCCACGATCATCTCGCGCATGGCGGCGATACGTTCCTCGCCGAAGAACATGTGCTCGGTGCGACACAGGCCGATGCCCTCGGCGCCGAACTCTCGCGCCAGTCGACTGTCGTGCGGGCTGTCGGCATTTGTACGCACCCTCAGTCGCCGCGCCTCGTTGGCCCACTGCATAAGCTGGCGGAAATTGTCGTCGACCTTGGGCTCGATGGTCCGCACTTCGCCGTCCAGGATCTCGCCCGTGGTCCCGTTGAGTGTGAGCATGTCCCCGCGCTTGAAACTCTTGCCGCCGAGCTGCAACGTACCGGCAGCCTCGTCGAGAATGATTTCACCACAGCCGGAGACGCAGCACTTGCCCATGCCGCGGGCCACTACCGCAGCGTGCGAGGTCATGCCGCCGCGCTGGGTCAGGATACCCACGGCGGCCTCCATGCCCGCGATGTCCTCGGGGCTGGTCTCACGACGCACCAGGATCGCTTTATGCCCGCCGGCTGCCCCCGAGACCGCCTCGGCGGCCGTGAAGACAATCTCCCCGCTCACCGCGCCGGGGCTGGCCGGCAGGCCCTTGCCCAGCAACGTGGTCTCGGCCTTGGGATCGAGCATCGGGTGCAGGAGCTGGTCGAGCTGGTCGGGGGCGACGCGCCGTACCGCCTCGTGTGTATCGATCAGGCCCTCCTGGACCATCTCCACGGCGATGCGTACCGCCGCCGCTCCTGTCCGCTTGCCACTGCGCACCTGCAGCATCCAGAGGTGGTCGTTCTGGATCGTGAACTCCAGATCCAGCATGTCGTGATAGTGCCGCTCGAGGCGCCCGACGATGTCGATCAGCTCGCCGTAGCAGCCGGGCATGAGCTCCTCGAGCGAACTGCCGGATTCGCCACCGCTGTTCTTGCGCACCGGCTGCGGAGTACGCACACCCGCGACCACGTCCTCACCCTGCGCGTTGACGAGGTACTCGCCGTAGAAGAGGTTCTCGCCGGTTGACGGATCGCGCGTGAAGGCCACGCCGGTCGCGCAATCGTCGCCCATGTTTCCGAAGACCATCGCCTGCACGTTCACGGCTGTGCCCCAGTCGTGCTCGTAACCGTGCATGTTCCTGTAGTGCTTGGCGCGGTCGTTGTTCCAGCTGCGGAATACCGCGGTGATCGAATCGCGCAGCTGCACGTTCGCATCCTGGGGAAAATCGCGACCGGCATGTTCGCGTACGATCGATTTGTAGCTCTGGATGAGCTGCTGCAGGTCTTCTGCACTGAGGTCGGTGTCGAGCGCGACACCACGCGCATCCTTCAGCGCATCGAGTGCATCCTCGAAGTGCTCGCCATCGACATCCAGCACCACGTTGCCGAACATCTGGATGAACCGTCGGTAGCTGTCGTAGGCGAAACGCGCCGTACCGGACTCCTTCGCCAGGCCCTCGACGGCCTCGTCGTTGAGCCCGAGATTCAGGACGGTGTCCATCATGCCCGGCATGCTGACGCGGGCGCCGGAGCGGATCGAGAAGAGCAGCGGCTTGCTCGAGTCACCGAACTTGCGGTCGAGAATGCCCTCCACCCGCGTGATCGCTGCCTGGCAGGCGGCCTCGAGCCCCTCGGGCAGGTCATCGCCGCCCTGGTCGTAGTAGGCGGTGCACATCTCGGTGCTGATCGTGAACCCTGGCGGCACGGGCATGCCCAGGCGCGTCATCTCGGCCAGGTTGGCCCCCTTGCCCCCGAGCAGGTTGCGCATCTGCGTGTCGCCGTCTGCCTGACCCTCACCAAAGAAATAGACCTGCTGGTTCACGATTCTCTCCTCGAGACTCTGGGGTTGCCCTGTGTCGGGCGGCCAACCGGAGTACGATAGTGCGCCAGACGGGGGCCGCAAACCAACGGAGGGCGCCCCGTGGGACGCCCTCCTCAATATCACCAATTTGGGGTATGGATCAGCTTGGGGTATGGATCAGCGGATGATCGTGAAGCGCCCGATGGCCTCGCCGCCGTTCTCATCGATCACACGGTAGATGTAGACCCCGCTGGCCACGGGTTCGCCGTCGCCGTTGCGGGTGTCCCACTCGATGTTGCCGCGCTGCACACCCCCGAAATCGACATTGTCGATCTCCCGCACCAGATCGCCGGCCACGGTGTAGATCTCCGCCCGCGACGAGGCGGTGACATTCACTATGCGCACACTCGAGGCGTCGCCGAGATCCCAGCCCGCAGAACGGACCAGCGGATTGGGAACCACGAAGATCTCGTCATCGCGCAACTCCTCCACAGCCGCCACATTGACCTGGAAGAGCTCGCCATTGTGGTTCTGTCCCCCCGCCAGGCCGGTGAACGGCATGGCTGCCTCATCGTTTTCGACCGCCCAGCGCGGGCTGAAGAGCATGCCGCCCTTGAAGGACTCTGGCGAAGTCTCACCGGAGTAGCCGAAGTCGATGCTCGAGACGGCGTACCAATAGGTAAAGCCGTTGAAGATGTCACGATCGAAGAATTCCCAGGTCTCGACGACTTCTTCGTCATCGAGCTGGGGCTCGAAACAATTGGCCCTCTTGTTAGAGAAACAATTGACCTCGAGCGGTTGCGAAAGCTCGTCGCAGGCCACGTGCACGCAGGCCTCCGGGATCGCAAAGTCGAGCAAGGCGATCAGCTCCCACAACGGATGGTCGGCGGCGCGATCGAAGTCGGTGGCACGCCATACCGCGTAGCCGCGGTAGTTCTGCGCCTTGACAGAGAATGACTGCCCGGCAGTCACCATGCCAGGATTGTTGAAACGGACTTCCAGCCCCAGCTGTGTCACAGCATCAAAAGACTGCGCAGTACGGTTGAGCGTCCGCGTCAGATCGATCCAGACACCCGGCTGGTAGATACCGCCGTCGGAGGTGCCAACGAGCAGGTCCCCACCCGGCACGACCTGCAAAGTTGAAACGCGGGTGTTCTTGATCTCCTGGCCGACGACAAAATCGACCGGCGCCCAGTTTCCCTGTCCTGGGCCACTCTGCAGATTCTGCTCCCAGATGCCCTCACCGAAGGTGGCAACAAGCACGCCAAGCGGTCTGCTGGCACGGGGATCGGGAATCAGGTCGGTAATGGCGAGCGGGTCGCCATCATCGTTGAGCGGATATCCGTCGGACTTGGTCGTCCAGCTCGTGCCACCGTCCACAGAGACGAAGGTGATCGACAGGGAACGCAGGTCCGGAATCCCGGAGGGTGAAATTGCCTGCAACGTGGCCGCTACCAGCACATCCGTACCGGCATTGTCGACCGCGGCGAGTTCGACAACCGTGCGCTGCTCACCGAACGGGCGATCTCCGCTGCCGTCTGTATCGCAGACCACCAGGCCGCTGTACCTGGGCTGCCAGGTGGAGTGATCCCGCGTGTCACCCCCATAAACGCCCCAGCGACTTACGCCCACATACACCAGGGCGGGGTCATTCGGGCTGACCTCGACGTCATTCACATCGAGCCGCTCGAAGATCTGCTCCCCGCAAATCGCACCGCTGGGGAACTCCTGATCGGTCGTCGGCACGATGAAGTCGCCCACAGCCGTAAAGCTCGCAGCCGAATCATCGCTATAAGCCAGGGCCTGGCCCTTCGCCCCCAGATAGAGTCGGTCCACCGAGGCACCGGACGGGCCGGTCACAGAGAGGAACTTGAGCACCGAAACGTTGGAGGTCAGCCCGATCCCGGCCGGGAAAATCTGCTGCCAGGTTTCGCCAGCATCCATCGACTCCCAGAGACCGCGGGCGTTCACCGCAACCCAGAGGCGGTCGGGGTCATCGGGGAACACTGCCATCGCCGACATGCGCTGCGAGAAGGGCGGAAAGACGCGCGCGACGGGTTCTTCCCAGGTCAGCCCACCGTCATAGCTGCGAACGACCGGAACCCCTGTCACGGCGGCATAGATCACGCTCTGGTCTGCGGCCACAGCGAAGCCATTCAACGTGATATCGCCGATATGAGGCGGCAGACCCTGGTTGACCTGCATGGCGACGTTCGAGCTGAGCTGCGGCGTGAAGCGGTAGATCCCGCCCAGCGAACTGAGATTGAGCCCAGCGGAGAGATTGCCGGCAGCCGGATTCGGGTGCGTGTTGTTCACCGACATCTCAAATCGGGTCTGGGTCGGGTCAGAAATCTGACCGTCGACGGCAAAATCGAACCTGATGTTGCGATCGAAGCGGTTGCGGTACTTGCCGCGCAATTCGACACCCAGCTCGGCCTGCAGCAGGGGGTCGATTTCAAGCGTCGCACACCCAGCCAGGGAGTCGGCGAGCTCATCCCAACGCAGGCGCACGCCATCAACCCTCAGTGGGCTGGACGCCGGCTCGTAGGTGGCGCTGAAACCCGTCGGCGAGTAGAGCGCAATGGTATCGCCACAGTCCGCGAACTGAGCCGCGGCAGGCTCTGCAAACAGCAACGACAGGACAAGCCCCGCCGTTGCCGCGACCAACGGCCGCGGCAAGAAGGCGTAGGCAGGCTTCAAAGACATGGGGTTCTTCTCCCTAGAAATCGGTATTCACGCCCCAGTGATCGATGATCATCCAGCGCAGCGCCGTGCGCACGCCGGCTTCCCGGAAATGGATGGGATTGAAACCCCAGAGGAAATCCCAGGACAGGAGGGTTCCGTCCTGCTTGCTCGGTGGCTCCGGACCCAGGCCCACGAAGACGCCACTGGCCACAGCGATGGTCTTCAGGGACGTAACCGATGTCGACCTGCGCACACGCGGATTGAGCTGCGACTCGCAATTGTCCACGTAGTTGTCCGGGTCGACTTCGGGGACAAAAATCGAATCCACGATTGCCGGCATGATCTCCAGACCTGCCTGGCTCCATTCAGACGCCAGCGTGCTGTCGAAGATCACCTGCTCGTCGACATCACGTCGCGCGAGCATGCGGTACATGGGCACCTGACAGTCGCGGACATTGATCGTTACGGGCATCGAGGTCACGTTCGAGTTGTAGAACTCCTCGTTCTTCAACTTGAGCGTGTTCAGCTCGGTCGGGTCAATCTGACCGGGTTGGCTTCCGTACTTGAGGGAGCCGAACTCGCGGATGTCCGTGGGTCGCAGGGCCGGGATCAGGTTCTGGTCGACCTCGAATGCCATATAGAACTCGCTTGTTGGCCCAGCGTATACCAGCGCAGAACACTTTGTCCCACGCACGAGGCCACCTGCCTGCTCGCCAAAGATGGACTGGTTGGGCGGCCGAACCTGATCCACCGCATCCAGGCACCAGGCCGTATAGGGGTAACGCAAGGTGCCCGCTGCGACCGACTCGCCACCAGTGGCCTCCACACTGCCGAGGGAGCCAGGCCCACCTGGCGCGGCGAGCGCGATCGGATAGTCCCCGTCATAGCGCTCCAGCGCGCCGACCATGGACCCCGAGCCCACGAACAGCACGTTGCCCACGAAGCTCTGGTAGACCTCGAGCCAGTTGAAGCGAGGCGCCACGCGATTGGCAGGGGCCAGTCGAGTGTGGAAGTAGCTGTCGCCGGGGCCCATGAACCAGATCACACCACGGTAGTCATTGACCAACGGGAACGAGAGGCGAACGTTGTCATCCACGGCGTCGATGACATCCGCCGACTGGAAGCCCTGCACGCCGATGCCCTGGATGAGCTTGCGCCAGGCCTGATCCCACAGGGCGTCGATCCGCTCGGAGTTGTCCACACCTGCTGCCTTGGGATGGTCGTCGACGAGCAGCAAGCGACGCTGCTCCGAACGACGCGCCACCTGCACCACCTGGAACAGGTAGGTGCCACGGCTGATCTGATTGGAACTGTCGCGCGCCTGCACGATGAAGTTCGGCGATCCCTGGGCAAAGGTGCGTGGTGCCGAACGGCGCCAGTTTGGGCCGTCTCCCCACGGTACGACCCAGTTCGGGTCATCGGGGTCGTTCGGGTCGACGAGGCTGAAGCCGTAGCGGTAACCCTCGACAAGGTTGCCGTAACTCGAAGCATCGGCGAACCACTCGAATTCGACTACCTGCTTCGACGCAATCGTGAAGCGCTTGGCCGAGTTGGTCTTCTGGAAGCTGTCCGTTCCCAGGAAGCGCTCGGTAACCGAGAGGAAGGGTGACTTGGTGTCGGACACCCTGACGTGTCGCACATTGCGTCCCCACTCGAAGAGCGGTGTAACCGCACCGGCAACATCGCGGGCCTGAACGACGAACACATAGCTCGTGCCCAGATCAGATGCCGGCAGCGCCGGGTAGCGGACGATCTTGCCGCTGTCCAGTCCGGCATCGTATCGGACCCAGTCGCTCCACCCCACATCGTCGCTGGTGATTGGAAACTCGCCGGCCTCGAATTCACCCTTGAGCAGACACGGGTCGGTGATGTTGCCAAACTTCTTGAGCAAATACCGCACGTCACGCGGCGTCTTTTCCTGGTTGTCGGGATCTGTGGCATCCCAGCCAAAGGAGATGGCCGGCGGCGCCTGCGAACAGTCGGTCGGCTGCGCCTTGGCCGGCAGGTTGATCTGCACGGTGGGAGCCAGCGTCGTGGCGGTAAAGCTTACGTTGGCAGGCGTGGGATCGACATGGCCATCGTTATCGACCGAGCGCACGAAGAAGGTGTGCGTCTGCCAGAAACGGGTCGATTTTTCGGAAAGGCCTGCGTCGACGTCTTTGTCGAAGCCTTCAATGTCAGCGCTGACGATGAAGGTTGAATCGGTGCCGTCCGTGAATATCCAGGGCAATTGCGTACTCAACGTATCGCCCACGTCGACGATCCCGTCCTCACCGTTGTCGGAGATCCTCCACTCGTAGCCCACGATGCTGCCGTCCGGATCGAAACCGGTCCAGAAAAACGAGACCGTGTAGTCGGTCTCCGACAGTACGGGCGGGGTCGCCGTAACTTCGGTCTCAGGCGCGGAAGCCGGGACCACGCCCCCGGTCAGCGATTCGCCACAGCCGGCCACAAACAGGACCAGCAGCGCGATGCCGGGAAGGTGAAATCTGGATCTCATGATCGTCATCCTCCGGGCGCGCAGGGTCGCGCCACTTGCGGGGTAGAATCCGTCCTGGCCCGATTCGGGCAACATCGCGCTCCTAGAACTCCGGCCAGTAGAAGTCCGGCACGCCAGTGCCACCGCCGCCGATCAGGAACCTGACCTTGAGCTCTTCCGACGCTGACTGACGTCCGAACTCCCCGATCTGCACCTTCGTCAACCCCTCGCCGGGCACACTCCGCGTGCCCTCGTAGAAGTTGTACTCGTCGTTGTTTCCGGTCGTCCGGCCCCGGATCCGCAGCGTCATGTTACCCATACGCTGCGCCACGAGGCAGCCGACGGCGCGTTTGTTGTCATCCGTACTATCCGGGTTGTAGTCCGTGTCGTTGAGCGCGATCGGCGCCCAGAACACGATCTCATCCGTAAGGCCGAATACCCATTCGTTGGGCAGCGGCGAATCGGTGAAGAAGGAGAGGTCGCGGCTCTCGCGACCATCCTCGATCTCGTTATCGGGGTCCTTGTCGCTGAACAGTGCGAAGGTCCAGGCTTTGACCGGTGAGAGCGGATCACGCCCATCCTGCTCACCGACGAACTTGAACTGTACGGATATGCGCACGCCCGGGAAAGTCTCGGCATCGTCCGGGGCCTGTTCACCGGGAACGGCCGGGATCAGGACTCCACCGCACTCTGCGGTCGGATCCTGGATGAACCACATGTTCACTCCGAGATCAACGCGGAAGGGCACCTCATTCTCCGGGAACGGTGCGCCGAAGAAGTTCACCAGCAAAGTGTCGGCAACGTCGCCCGGTTCACCGGGGATGTCGCCGCCGGGGATGCTGAGATCTGGGCGAACGCGCGGCTTGAACCCGCCAATGAGCGAGTAGGTGTCGGGGTCCAGGTCCGGGCGCCGATGCTCATCCACTGCGCGCGACTCGTACTCGTAGTCGAGCGAGCCAACCCAGAAACTGATCGTGTCACCCTCCTCCGGCGTAGAGAAGGTGTTGCTCAGGCTCCGCCCAGCCGGCTCCTCGCCGGCCCGCCGCACCGTCACCAGGCGTGACTGGTACTCGACCAGGGGCACGTAGTCCGGATCATCCGGCAGCAAGTTCGGGTCGTAGCGGTCTGGCTGATCACAGCAGAGGCTGTCTGAGGGCACGCCGGGCGGCAACGCAAAATCGAACTTGTCGTAGCCGCGCGAGCGGAAGAAGGCCGTCGAATTCGCTGGAATAGTGTCTCCGCGCGCGATTGAGCCCGTCCTCAGGAGAACGCCGCTCTGGTCGCGAACCTCGTAACGCGGGTACTCGCTGTCGATGAGCAACTCCGTCTCGGGCGGATAGTTGACGGCGAAATCCAGATCTCCTGCGCCAGCCTCAGACTCGACGAGAGCGACATCCAGCGCCTCGACAGTCATGTTGTAATTGCCACTCGGGAAGCGCACACGGGACGGGTCGCAGCCCGAAGCATCGTCACGACAATTCGCTCCCAGGTCCGACGAGGGTGCCTCGGCATTCTCGAAGACGAACAAGGTGGCGTCGAGATCCCACTGCTTGATGCCCTGGATCGACTCGGGGAAAAATTCGCCCAGGCCCTGCTCGGTCCGGAAGCGGTAGCCGGTGACCGGGCCATTGGGCGAGCTTGCCTCCCACTCAACCTTGAAGCGCCGCTGGTATCCGGTGGCGGGGATCGGCGAGGCCTCGGGGGAATCGGGATCGGGCGCAAAGGAGTCACCTGTCCAACGCAGTTCCCAGTCCGGGTTCGCGCCGATTCCCACATCTGCGTAGACCCTGAAGACCAGGCGCGGGTTACCGAGTGCATTGTTGAAGAAGTAGAGCCGTGCCGGCGTCGGGTCGATAGCGCCGCGATCATCCACGGAAACAATGTGGAAGGTGACCTGCTTGGAAGAGATCGAGCCCCGGTCGATAACGAACTGGAACACAGAGTCGGTCTTCGCCGTCCAGCCAACGAAGCGCTCATTGTTGCTCACGAGCGTCGTGACGTCATCCGCCGGGTTGAAGCGGTCGTCTTCCTCGTCGCGGTTCTGCGGGTCGTTGAGATCGCGTATCGTGGAGTCGGTAATAGCGTAGATGAACTGCACCACCTCACCGTCGACGTCCGAACCGTACCAGTACATGTGGCGTTTGAAGCTGGTTCCGGTGGTCTCGGCCGGGGCACCAGTAACGAAGGTGTCGGGCGCCCGGTTGATCACCGGCGGCTGCGGATCGAACGCCCGGCAGCCATAAAGCAGCGTCAGCGACAGCAGCAGAAGCAGCGCGAATGAGGCGAAGACGGACTCTGGTCGACGTGTCATATGCAAACCCCGCCCGGCCTCGCTACGGGCGAGGAGCGGTCGATGCGTGAGGGATTGTCGAATTCGCTGTGGGCGGCGAGACCCTGCGAGCAAAGACACGGAAATATAGGTGCGGCTCAGGCGCGATGTCAACACCCCCGGACGACCTGAAAAGCCGGATAAACCCGGAATTTTCAAGCGATTACGGAGAAGCCGGCTGTCCAGGAGGCAGCCCGGGCCCGCCCTTGCCGGCTGGCCGGGAGCGGCCACAAAAAACCGGCGGGGCCAAAAGGCCCCGCCGGCTTCGGGTCCGAAGACCCAGACTGGCTGTGAACTACTTCACGAGGGCAGCCTTCACCGTCTTCACGGTTCCACCGGCCTCGGCCTGGATCACGTAGACGCCACTGGCAACAGAGGCACCACGATCGTCCTTGCCGTTCCACTGGAAGGTATCGGTCGTGAACTCACCCTTGTGCAGGGACTTCACGAGCTCTCCACGAAGGTTGAACACCTTCACAGAACCCTTCATACCCACGGCGCCCGCGAACTTCACGGTCGTCATCGGGTTGAACGGGTTCGGAGCGGCAGTCAGCGCGCCAACACGCTTGACCGAAGCCACGCCACCCGTAGCGGTGCCACCGGAGGGAGCGTTGAACAGGCCCAGGATCTCCTGGAACAGCAACGCACGAGCCGCGACGCCCACTTGCGCACGAGCCTGCGTGTTCCGGATGAACAGGCTGCCGTACGGGAAGGTGATGTCCAGACCATTGGTGGTCGGGTTGATCACCGAAGCAACGCCCTTGTCCGGTTCGGTGATGGGGCCACCACCGAGAGCCACGGTCTCAAGGAAGTAATGACCAGCTTCGGCACCGACGAGCGGCTGAATCTGGTCAAACTTGTTGATAGCGATGCAGCCACCGTAGGCAACATAGCTCGTTGCAAAGTTACCGGCGTAAGAGCTACCGACATTCACGGCGACGACCGGAGCGGTCTGGCCGCTGATGAAGTCCTTGACCTCATCACTGAGCACGTCCACGCCCATCGACGCGCCGAGGTATGCAAGGCCCTCGCCCGAGTCGCCGGCAAGACCCGACGCAATGAAGTCGCCGAAGTATGCAACGTTGCGGTTGCCCGCGAGTGCATGCCACTGCTCCATCACATTGATGTCGTCGGACTTGTCGTTGCCGCTGATGGTGCCATCACCATTGGACAGCAGCTGCGTGTCCAGATTACCCGAGAAGTAGAAGATGTGCTCGTAGCCGCCGAGCTGGGCCGTGGTGGCACCATGCTGGCCGGACGAACCGATACCATTCGACACACCCGAGGACGGACCCTGGGTGGTGTAGGAATCGTACTCCACACCTTCGCCATAGCCGATCTGCGTGAAGGCACTCTTCCACTCGGCCTCGCCGCCACGACGACCGAAGTCGTTGTAGACGAGAACCTTGGGCTGCGTGCCAGCAGCATCGGTGATGGTCGGGAGGCAACGGACTGTGCGCAAGCGGTTATAGGTCGCGCCCGGTCCGAAGGTACCGAAGCCGCTGATGACGTTAGGCCAGGTGCTCACACGGCCGCCGCTGTCGGTGGCCTGGATGTAGTAGTGAAGCACATCGCCCGGGTACATCAGGTCGACGTCCGGAAGATCCACGAAGAAACGGTTGGCGATGATGGCACCAGCAGAAGTGGTGCTGGTATCGGCGACAACCTCACCCGTCCAGACCGTACCAGCAGCGCCAGCGACGACATTCTCGTCCTTGACACGACCGGGGGCGGAGCGGATTGCATCCTCGAAGAGCGGGTTGGTGTCCAGGGCCCAGACCATGCGGATGTCCGTCACGGCCGCACCCGGGATGACCGACGCAACGTCGATGATGACAGAGTCACCAGCGGTGTTGGTCAGGTCGCCCGTGTTGTTGTCACGAGCCATCGAGAAGGCAACGTCGAGCGCGTCACGCGCCGCCTGGCTGCTCACGTCGATGGCACCGCTGTTCGGGAAGCCGTCCTGCGCCGTATCGATGGTACGAGTGGCGAAGGTCGGACCGCCCACGCGGTACTTGTAGAAGGCCACGTTGTCGAAGACCGGCGAGGGGCCCGCATCGTTGCCCGGGAAACCGAAGACATCGGCATAATCCCAGGAAGCGAGGGCGACCTGCACGTTCGACGGACCAGCCTGCAGGATGTCAGAGACGTCCTGGCCGACCGGCAGCCACAGCGAGGGGGCACTTCCGTAGTAGACGAAGTTGCGATCCGTCCACGTATCGTAGTCGGTGCCCGACGTCGCGCTGCGCACGTGCCAGAGATAGAAGTAACCGTTGCCCAGCGGAAGATCACGCCACACGTCGAAGCGGATCTTGGCACCGGCAATCTCGTCTGCGTCATCATCGGTACCCGGGAGATCCCAGAGGATATCCGGGCTCCAGATCTCGTTCGTAACCGCAACCTGACCAAAGGACAGGCCACCGGTGTAGTTCGAGACCCAGTTACCGACGATACCGTAGCTGGTGCTACCGATCGAACCACCGGTGGAGAGCGTGACGCCATCCAGCGCTGGGCCGTTACGGACGATCTGATCGAAATCGATCATGCCGATCACCGGCGAGGCATTCTCGCGGCAGGGATCGATGTCCGTGAACCGTGCGTACACCTCGGCAAAGTCACCGGCAAACGGCGCCTTGTCGCGGTTGAACAGGTACGGGAACGTACCCTCGTAGTCCTCGGTGAACGTACCCTGGGTGGTCGTCATCGAGATGTCATCGACCTGCGCCGCACCGGCACCCGTCGGCCAGAGACCATCCTCATCAGACCATGCACCATCAGAGGTGACACCCAGGCGGATGCGGATCTGGTCGAGGGTGTCGCCACCGAAGTCGTTGCCGGTGAAGACAATCGCGGCCGCGACCTGCGTGCTGTACTGCACACCAGGCGCCAGGAACACGTTGCTGCCATCACCGTTCGAACCGTCGATGTTGAAGACGTTCGTCCAGGTGCCAGCAGAGTCGTAGTCGACGTTGAAATAGTCGTACCCCGGCTCCGTGTCATGGTTGAAGAAGAAGTCCAGGGTAACGGTCTCACCCACGGACGGATCGGCAACAGGCGCCGACTCGTACAGCAGGAAGTCGTTCCAGCCGTTGCCGTAACCGGGTGAGCTCACCCAGGCAGCTGAGACCGGATCGAGTCCGTCGAGACCACTCCACATGGCGTGGTTGCCCGCGCCGTGGCTGTTGAGGTTCTCGGCGTTGAAGGTATCGATGTGCCAGTACACCGGCTGATCGGTAAGATCCACCGGCTTCCAGGCGCCCGTGCCACCGACGTAAGGCAGGCCGTTGCCATCGCCCCAATCGGGAAGCGGGTTTGCAATACCAACTTGGAACTTGCCTTCTTCGGCCTCATCGGGACCGCCGTAGATGGCGAAAGTGTCAGGGCCGGCCGTCTCGCGTGCGAGAAGGGAGCTGCCGCTGCTCGTGAGAATGGTACCAGGACCATCAACCACGTAGTTCAGCTCGCTCGTGTCCCTGTCTGCTGGACCGCTGGTCGCCGCGAAGGCCATAGAGGCCGCCGAGACCATCGCCAGGCACAGCATAAGAGAAAAGAATCGCTTCATGCTTGTTCCCCCCATCGATAAATAGATGGCGAAGGTGTGAAAGAGGAGCCGGCTCACCCGACGAGAGGAGAGATCGGCTTCCGGGTTTGGTTCGCAGCACTCGGTGTCCAGGTCCCTTGATTCGGACCGTGAAAGAACCCCCCCGCGGGGCGGTTGCTTCCGGTGTCGAGTTTTGGATGGTCTGAAAGAGGGGAAGGATTTCGTGTCCGGCGAAAAACACGGCATCCGTGCGCTGCTTACCATTGAGTCGCACCGACAGGCTATCCGAATCCGCCTCTTCCTGTCAACCCGCTTGGCCCCTCTATAAAGCCATTTTATGGGTCTTGGGTCGAACGGAGGCTCAGGCGGGAGCGATTGCCTCGAGGTCGGCAAAGCGGGCGAAAAGGTAGTGAACCTGACGCAGGAAACCGATTCGATTCTGCCTCACTTGTTGATCATCAGCATTCACCAGTACGTCCTCGAAGTAGCCGTCAATGACGGGTCCGAGTTGCGAGAGCGTCTCGAACAGGTCCGTGTAACGCTGCTCACGCGCCGCATCATCGAGCACGGCAACCCTTTCGAGCACGCCCTGGTGCAACGCCCGCTCTGCGTCATCCCGGAAATCGTCCGGCTTGAATCCCAGCGCCGGCCCACCCGCCGCTTCATCCTGCCAGCCCTGCCAGGCCCGGCCGGCCTCGGCCCGCAGGCTCCGGCTGCGGGCAGCCCCGTTCATCCCTGCTTCGACCAGCAGTTTGTCTTTGGCCAGGATGTTCCGGCATCGCTTGGCGCCCTCGAGCAGGCGCTCGAAAGACTCGCTGCCGCGCAGGGTACCGAGCGCGCGAGCGGCCTTGAGGTTGTCCACGGGCTCGAGCGCGGTCACTGACAGCACGCCGCGCACGATGTCGGCCGGGAGGTCGGCCAGCAATGTCTCCATGCGGGCACGGAAGAGGGCGACGACCTGGTCTGCCGCGGCCGCTTTCTCCTCATCGCTGCCCGGGTGCGCGGCCACCGCGCGTACGATCCAGGACTCGAGATCCAGGTGCCAGTCGTGTTCCTGCAGGATGCGCAGTATGGCCAGGGTCTGACGTCTGAGTGCGTAGGGATCCTGGCTGCCGGTCGGAGCGAAGCCGGCGCGAACGCAACCAGCGAGCGTGTCCAGCCGGTCCGCCAGAGCGACCAACGTACCCAGCCCGCCCTCGGGCAGGCGATCGGCTGCAAAACGCGGGTACAGATGCTCGCGAATCGAATCTGCCACCGCGGGCTCCTCCCCCGCATCAAGCGCATAGTAACGACCAATGGTCCCCTGCAGCTTCGTGAACTCCTTGCCGTCACGGATCATTTCTGTCGCCAGATCGGTCTTGCAGAGCAGGGCCGCCCGCTGCAGGTGCCCGGCATCGACATCGAGGGCGAGTTCTTCGGCCAGCGCCCCGGCAAGTGAGGCGATACGCAGGCACTTGTCGCGCATGCTGCCAAAGCCCTCCAGCCATACGATCCGCCCCAGGCGCTCGACCTTCTCATCACTGCTCAAGGCCCGGTCCTCATCCCAATAGAAACTCGCGTCGGCGAGACGGGCCCGCAGGACCCGCTCATTGCCCTCGCGCACCCGGTCGAGGCTCTCGTCGCCACCATCGCGGAAGGTCAGGAAGCGTGGCAACAGGCCGCCCTTCCCATCCTCGACGCTGAAATAACGCTGATGTGAACGCATCGCCGTGATGATGACTTCAGCCGGCAACTGCCTGACCCGCTCGTCCTCGAAGGCGCCCATGATCGGCGTCGGGTACTCGAGCAGGTAGGCGACCTCGTGTACGAGCGCGTCGTCCTCGTGCAGGACACCGCCGGCAGCACTGGACTCTGCCAGCGCGGCGGCGTGAATCTGCTCGCGGCGGCGCGCCGGATCGACCAGCACGAATACGCGCTCCAGGGTCTGCTCGTAGGCGGAGGCATCGGCGATCTCGACCGGACCCGGCGCCAGGGTACGGTGGCCACGCGAAGTACGACCGGCGCGCAAGCCGACCAGTTCAAGCCCCACAGACTCCTTGCCAATCAGGCACACCAGCCAGCGGATGGGGCGCGCGAAGCGGAAGTCGTCACCCTCGATCCAGCGCATGGTCTTGGGAAAACCCAGCTGGAGCAGGCTGCGCAGGTCGAGTTCCTCGCCCAGCATTGCATCGAGATGGCCCCCACCGACCGTGACGGTTGCAGCGATGCGTTCACCGCGATCGGTCTGCACGCGTTCGAGCGCGCCTGGTTCGATTCCTGCCGACTTGCAGAAGCCGATCGCGGCTGGCCCCGGGTTACCATCGGCGTCGAAGGCCGCCTTCACCGGCGGGCCCAGCCTCTGCTCGCTGCGCTCCTGCTGCACGGTCTGGACGCCACCGACCCGCACGGCAAGGCGGCGTGGTGTGGCGAATCGCTCGACCCGGTGCTCGTCAAAAGCGAAACTGCGTTCCTCCAGCCAGCTGCATAGCGCGCCGGCGAGGCGGTCGAGGGCATCGTCGATGTAGCCGGCCGGGATTTCCTCGGTACCGATCTCCAGCAGCAAGTCAGCCTTCTTCACGGTCGACCCCTTCCTTGGACAACTGCCCCTCGTTCGACCGCGGCTGGTCGTCTGGCATCGACCTGTCTTTTAACATCGGAAAACCCAGCTCCTCGCGCCGGGCCAGGTAGGCCTTTGCGGCCATGCGCGCCAGCCGACGCACGCGCCCGATGTAGCCGGTGCGTTCGGTCACGCTGATCGCCCCGCGCGCCTCGAGCACATTAAAAAAATGGCTGCACTTGCAAATCGCATCATAGCCGGGGAAGACAAGTCCCTGTTCGAGCAGCTTCGCGGCCTCGGCCTCGCGCTCCTCGAACCAGCGGAAGTAGAGGCTGGTATCGGCAGCCTTGAAGTTGAACTCGCTGAACTCGCGTTCGCCCTGGCCGTTGATCTCGCCCCAGGTCAGTCCCCCACCCCAGTCAAGATTCATCACGTGGTCACAGTTCTGCCGAAACATCGCCAGGCGCAGCAAGCCGTAGGTGATTTCGCAACTCACGAGTTCGAGTTCGATCCCGCCGGCCTGCTGGAAGTATGTGAACTGCGTCACTTCCATCCCGTCGAGCCATACCTCCCATCCCAGCCCCGCCGCACCGAGCGTGGGCGACTCCCAGTCGTCCTCCACGAAGCGGATGTCATGCTGCGCGGGATCAAATCCTATCGCCCTGAGTGACTGCAGGTAGAGTTCCTGCACGTCTTCCGGAGCCGGCTTGAGCAGGACCTGGTACTGCAGGAACTGGTGCACGCGATTGGGGTTCTCGCCATAGCGACCGTCCTTGGGTCGCTTGCTCGGCTCGACATAGGCCACGTTCCAGGGCTCCGGCCCCAGGCAGCGCAGGAAGGTGTTCGGGTTGAAGGTCCCCGCCCCCACCTCGGAGTTGTAGGGCTGCACGATCACGCAACCGTGCTGCATCCAGAACTCCTGCAGGCGGTGGATCATCTCCTGGTAGTTCATCGATTCGTTCCTCGGCCCTCGCGCTGCGGCGCGAGCCAGTACAGGGATGCCGGCAGCCGGTATCCCGGCATGTGCAGCGCCATGTGTTCGTGCAGAAGGCGACCGATCTGCTGCCGCGTCGCGGCCTCCAACCGTGGCCACTCGCGCGGACCGCCGCTCATGAAGTCGCCCGCCAGAACCTGCAGATCACGCAGGCCATCAGCATCGAACCACCTGCACTGCGGCGGCGCACAGCGCGTACAGAGTATGTCACCCTCGGATGCGCGCACGCCGGCACGGTCCGCCCCCAACAGGGACTGGGCGCAGGCCGAACAGACCGTCGGATCCAGGCCCGTACCCGCGCCTTCCAGCAATGCCAGTTCGAGAGCGAAGAACAGACCAGCCTGACCCTCGTCAGCAGTCTTGTGCCAGTAGTCGAGCCAGGCCCTGTAGAGGGCCTCGAACTCGGGCACCGGCTCCCGTTCGGGCAACAGGCGATCGGCAAGATCCATGGCCGCCAGCAGGTGGGACAGCTTATTGAGCGTGTTGCCACCGGTCAAGACGGCCCTGACCAGACTCGCGTCGCCGAGCATCCAGAGATCGCGGTCGGGGCGCGGGTACAAGACAAGATCGAGTTCGTTGCCGGACTCGAGCAGAGGGGACAGTCGCGAGTCCAGCCGCCGCGAACCCTTCGCCACCAGCTTCACGCGGCCGTAGGTCGGGGTCAGGGCCGAGACGATCTTGCTGGAATCGCCGAGCCGGATCGGGCGCAGCACGATCGCCGGCTCTCGGGTGGCACCAGTCGCGGCCACGCCTTCACCACACCTGCAGGACGTAGTAAGCGATCCCGAGGTAGATCAGCAGGCCCACCACATCGTTGGTCGTGGTGATGAACGGGCCGGTGGCCAAGGTCGGGTCAACGCCGATGCGTTCGCAGAACAGGGGCACAGTGCTGCCGACCATCGCCGCGACGAGCACGACGGCAACCAGCGAAAGCCCGATGATGATGCCTACATCGGGGGCCTGATTGAAGAGCAGCAGCGTAACGGTCATCACCCCACCCAGTACGACGCCGATCAGGATTGCCACGAGGAACTCGCGCACCAGATGACGCCTGGCGCGCCGCGCGTCGATGTCGTGTGTAACCAGCATGCGAATCATGATCGAGCTGGTCTGGATGCCGGTGTTGCCACCTGTGCCCATGATCATCGGAATGAAGAAGAACAGGATCATGCGTGACTGCAGGCTGGCCTCGAAGCGACCGATCACGACTGCCGCCAGCAGCTGGCCGGCCAACCCCGCGAGCAACCAGGGCAGGCGAGCCCTGGTGATCTCCCACACCGACGTCGAGCCCACTTCCTCCGCGCTGGAACCAGCCAGGCGGGCCACGTCCTCGGTGGCCTCCTCCTCCAGCACGTCCATGGCGTCGTCCACGGTGACCCGCCCGACCAGACGATCTTCGGCATCGACAACCGGCAATGAAACCAGGTCGTGGCGGACGATGAGGTTCGCGACCTCTTCCTGGTCGTCTGACACGCGCGCGAAGACCGGATCGGGCTCCATGATCTGCCCCGCGCTGACCGACGGCGGGCTGAGCAGCAGCTTGAGCAGACCGACCTGGCCCACCAGCCTGCCCCTGTCGTCGATTACGAAGGCGTAGTGCATCGACTCCAGCTCGTCCTCGTCCATCTCCCGCAGGGCTTTCTGTACCGCGCCGGCCGTCTGGTCCTGCACGATCCCGAGGTACTCCTTGGCCATCACGCCGCCGGCGCTGTCTTCCGGGTAGCGCAGCAGCTCCTTGACCTCGACCGCGTCCTGGTGGTCGACACGATCGAGCATCTCGATCACACGGTCCTGGTCTTCCTCGTCCAGGAAACCGATCAGGTCGGCAGCATCATCTGACGGCAGCGTGTCGAGCAGTTCGACGATCTCCCGATCCTGAAGCAGTTCGAGCACATCACCGAGGCTGCGATCGTCAATCTCCGAGAGCACGGCTGCGGCCTGCTCGGCCGGCATCTGGCGGACCAGCAAGATGCGCCCCGCGGTATCGATAGGCGCAAAGAGATCGGCGATCTCGGCCGGCGCGAGGTCCACGAGTCGACGCGCTGCCGTGACAGCGGCACCCGCCTCGAGGTCTGCGTGCAGGGCCTCGTGCAGTTCCTGCAGTTCCTCGCTCACGCGCCCTGCCCTTCGTTCAACTGCGCGAGCTTGGCGTGTATGTCCTCACCATCGGCCAGCGAGATCACGGCACCACCAGAAACGATCAGCTTGAGGCCATCCTCGACCGCCATGGAAAGGCGCGCGGATTCTTTTCGTGGCACCAGCAGGAAGTAACCGCTGGTCGGGTTCGGGCTGGTCGGCAGGAATACATGCAGGAATTCATCGTGGCCGTCGTACGCGGGCTCACTGGTGACGAAGCCTATCGAGTAGACGCCGCGGCGCGGGTACTCGAAGGCCACCACGTAGCGGAATGCCCGCCCCTTGTCCGAGAATACGACGCCACTGATTTCCTTGGCTGCGCCGTAGACACCCTTGACCCAGGGGATTCTCGCGAGCAACGAATCAAGGAGGCCGAAGAAAGTCCGGCCGAGCAGGTTGTTGGCGAAGAAGCCGACCGCGGTCACCACGATGAGGGCAGCCAGCACTCCGAGACCCTGGATGCCGCCCGGCGGCAGGGAGCGCGCGACCCAGGGTACCGAGAGGATCAGTGGTCGCACCATGTCGTCGATCGAACGGAACAGCCACACGCCTACCCAGGCCGTCAGGCCCAGTGGGGCCAGCACGAGCAACCCGGTAAGGAAGGCACGGCGCAGCGTTGGCATGGCGAAGTTCATAACCGGTCTCCGTTGTCCGCGGCATCGGGTTCCCGCGCCTGTCCACCAGCGCCGAGCACACGCGCAGAACGCAATGTGACCTGCCGGATCCGCTGGCGCTCGACACGATCAATCGTGAACTCCAGGTCGCCGTGTTCGAGGCGATCACCACGCGCGGGAACCCGTCCACTGATCTGGTAGAGCAGGCCGCCAAGCGTATCGCTCTCGTCGGTGGGCAGGTCGAGCCCCAGAGCCTCGTTCAGGTCATCGAGATCGATCCTCGGATCGATGATCACGGCGTGGCCATCGATGGGTCGCAGCAGCTCGCCCTCCTGGTCGAACTCGTCGCGGATCTCGCCGACAATCTCTTCGAGGATGTCCTCGAGCGCGACGATTCCCGCCGTACCCCCATACTCATCTACAACCACGGCGAGATGGATCCTGCCTTCGCGAAACTCGGCCAGCGCCTCGTCGATGGCCTTGCTCTCGGGCAGGAAGTGCACCGGCCGCA